>Ga0194131_10001857_pt1 | contig 35466 bp, 36 predicted proteins | sample TA2KigO120mmetaG_FD_148631 | JGI IMG/M metagenome (GOLD analysis project Ga0194131, IMG submission 148631) | Freshwater microbial communities from Lake Tanganyika, Tanzania - TA2015053 Kigoma Offshore 120m | ecosystem: Environmental > Aquatic > Freshwater > Lake | place: Tanzania: Lake...
CGGCGCGCTCGCCGAGGCGGGTCACAAGGTCGAAATGTTCCACATCGGCGGGTGAGGCGGACGGTGAAGCAGCGCAAATCGACGGCCGGGCTCACCCACCTCGACGCCACGCAGCGACCGACCATGGTCGATGTCAGCGCCAAAGAAATTACGCCACGTGAAGCCACCGCCGAGGCGCGCATGCGCCTGCCCGCCGCCGTGGCCCGCGCGCTCGCTGCCACCGGTCATCGCACCCACAAGGGTCCGGTGTTCGACACCGCAGTGATCGCGGCGGTGCAGGCGGTCAAGCGCACGCACGAACTCATTCCGTTTTGTCACCCGCTGCCGATCGATCATTGCGAGCTCGACATCGACTCGACGCGCCGCGGGCGGATCACCATCCGTTGCACGGTGCGCACCACGCACAAGACGGGCGTCGAAATGGAGGCGCTCACCGGCGCCACCGTCGCCGCCCTCACCGTCTATGACATGTGCAAGGCGCTCTCCCACGACATCGTCATCGAGAGCGTTCGGCTGCTCGCCAAGCGCGGTGGCAAGCGCGACTTCAAGCGCGCCCCGAAATCACGATGAACTCCCGATGATGGATTCCGTGCCGCCGCTATTCGGCCTGCTGCTTGCCGGCGGGCGCAGCACGCGCATGCGCCGCGACAAAGCTGCGCTGCAGTACCACGGTCGCGCCCAGCTCGAGGCGGCCTATGATTTGTTGGCCAAAGTAACCGTCCAAGCCTACGTCTCGGTACGCGCCGATCAGGCCGCAGACCCGCTGCGCAGGCGCTATCCGCAGATTGTCGATCGAGACGATCACATGGGACCCCTCGCCGGCATCCTAGCAGCGCAGCAGCGCCATCCCGAGGCAGCATGGCTGGTGCTCGCCTGCGATCTGCCTTTTCTGGACGAAGCGACCTTGCAACATCTCGATAAACATCGGGATCGCGCCGGGCTCGCCACCGCCTACCGCTCGAGTCACGACGGTCTGCCCGAACCGCTGTGTGCCGTCTACGAGCCGGCCTCGGCCCTGCCGCTCGCACGCTACGCCGCCGCCGGGCGGAACTGCCCGCGGAAATTTCTGCTGGAACAGTCGGCGAAGTTGCTCGAACCGCTGCACGCCGCCGCTCTCGACAACGTCAATTCCAGCACCGACTATTGGCAGACCATGCAAACGCTGTCCGCCACCGCCGCCGCATCGCTCACCTTGCGGGTGCAGTACTTCGCGCTGCTGCGCGAGCAAGCCGGTCGCCGCGACGAATCACTCGTCACCGCGGCACGCACGCCGGCCGAGCTCTACACCGAGTTGCAAGCGAAGTACGGTTTCAGCTTGCCGCTCGAAATGCTGAGAGTCGCCGTCAATGCCGAGTTCGGCGATTGGCATCAACCCTTGCAAGACGGCGACGCCGTCGTTTTCATTCCGCCCGTCGCCGGCGGTTGACGCCGAGCAATATGGCGCGCTCGCCTGCCGATCACAGCCGCTTCCGTTTCAGCGCGACGGCCGTCGATGTGCCAGCGCTGCAGCGCGAACTTGCTGATCCTCGCTGCGGCGGCTATGCCGCTTTCGAAGGCTGGGTGCGCAATCACAATGAAGGCCAAGAGGTCACTCACCTCGAGTACGAGGCTTTCGCCGAACTCGCCGTGCGCGAGGGCGAGCGCATCATCGCCGAGGCTTGCACGAAATACGGTGTCGATAACGCACGTTGCGTGCATCGCGCCGGCGATCTGGCGCTCGGCGAACTGGCCGTCTGGGTCGGCGTCAGTGCGCAGCATCGCGATGAAGCCTTCAAGGCTTGTCGCTACATCATCGACGAGGTCAAGCACCGCGTTCCGATCTGGAAAAAAGAGCACTACGTCAGTGGCGACTCGGGCTGGGTGAACTGCGAGCGCTGCGCCACCGCACCGCAGCACGCACACGATCACGCTCACACGCACGATCACGCTCACGATCACGCTCACACGCACGATCACGCTCACGATCACGCGCAACCCGCGGCGCTCGCACCCGATTACTCGCGGCAGATGAATCTGCGCGAAGTCGGTGCGGCTGGCCAAGCCAAACTGCGCGCGGCGCAAATCGCAGTGGTGGGCGCTGGCGGTCTCGGGGTGCCAGTGCTGCAATTTTTGGCGGGAGCCGGCGTCGGTCGACTCATCATCATCGACGGCGATCGGCTGGAGCCCTCGAATCTGCATCGTCAGACCTGGTACGCGCTCGCCGATTGCGGACAAGCCAAGGCCGAACTCGCAGCGGCTCGGGTGCGCGCGCTTAATCCGGAGGTTGCGGTCGAGGTGCACACGCAGCGACTCGATGCACTGAACGCCGCTGGCCTGCTTGCCAATGCCGAGCTGCTCATCGATTGCAGCGACAACTTCGGGACCAAATTTTTGCTCAACGATCTTGCGCATGCGCTCGGTCGACCCGCCATCTTTGCCAGCGTTCATCAGTACGAGGGCCAGTTGCAGGTGGTTGATCCGCGCCGCGCTGGTGCCTGTCTGCGTTGCCTGTGGCCCGAAGCCACACGCGACGGCGTCGTCGCCAACTGCGCCGAGGCCGGCGTGCTCGGCCCCGTGCCGGGCGTACTCGGCAGTCTGCAGGCGCTGGAAGCGATGAAGTTGCTGCTGGATCTACCGGGACGGCTCGGCGACGAAGTGCTCACGGTCGATCTGCTCGGCCTCGGCACCACGCGCATCCGCGCACGGCGGCGCGGCGATTGCGCGGGCCGCTGCACGCTCGCGGCGAGCGTGCTGCAAAAAGCCACGCAGCAGCGGCAGTCCGAGCAGGCACAGGGCGCGCCTGAGCTGCACTTCGACGATCTGCAAATGGCCGTCGACGCGGGCTATGCCTTGATCGATATCCGCGACGCCAAAGAAATCGCGGCAACGCCGCTGCCCCTGCCCACCCTCGCCATTCCGATGCACGAATTGCTCGAAGGACGGAACCTGCCCGCCGAAGGCCGCTACCTGCTCGTCTGTGCGCGGGGCGCGCGCAGCCTTGGCACCACGCGAGCGCTGCGCGAGCGCGGCCTCACGGCCGTGTTTTCTTTGCAGGGTGGCGCACTTGGGCTCCTGGAGCGCCGCACGGGCCAATAGCCCGCAGCAACAAATAACGCTCAGGGTCTGATCTGCCCCGAGCCGCGCACCACATATTTGTAGCTCGTCAGCTGTTCAAGACCCACCGGGCCGCGCGCGTGAAAACGATCCGTAGAAATACCGATCTCGGCGCCCATGCCGAACTCACCGCCATCGGCAAATTGCGTGGAGGCATTGTGCAGCACAATCGCGCTGTCTACGCCCTCGAGAAACTCGCGGGCTGTAGCTTCGTTGCCGGTAATGATCGATTCGGTATGCGATGAGCCGTGGCGCGCGATATGCGCCATCGCCTCGCTGACGCCATCGACCACGCGCACGGCGATGATCGCATCGAGAAACTCGGTATCCCAATCGGCCGCGACCGCCGCGGTAACGCGCGCATCGACCTGTTGCACGGTTTCATCGCCACGCACTTCGCAGCCGGCATCGAGCAGCGCCGTCACGAGCGCCGGCAGATACGCGGGCGGCGCCGCACGATCGACGAGCAAAGTTTCCGCCGAACCGCAAACCCCGGTACGTCGCAGCTTGGCGTTGAGCGTGATCGCCATCGCCATCGCAACATCGGCGTCGCGGTCAATATAAAGATGGCAGTTGCCGTCGAGGTGACCGATCACCGGTACTCGCGCCTCGCGCTGCACGCGGGCCACCAGACCCTTGCCGCCGCGCGGTACGATGACATTGATCGCGCCATCGAGGCCAGCGAGCAGCATGCCAACGGCAGCGCGATCGGCCACCGGCACGCATTGCACGCAAGCTTCGGGCAGACCCGCTGCGCGCAAGCCCTCGACCAAACACGCGTGGATCGCGGCGCTCGAATGCAGACTCTCCGAACCACCCCGCAGGATCACCGCGTTACCTGACTTCAAGCACAGCGCTCCGGCATCGGCGGTCACGTTCGGGCGACTTTCATAGATGATGCCGATGACGCCGAGCGGCACCGCCACCCGCGCAAAGCGCAGGCCGTTGGGTCGCGTCCACTCGGCAAGACTACGACCGACCGGATCCGGCAGCGCCGCAATAACCTCGAGCCCGCGTGCGATCGCCTCGATGCGCACCGCATCGAGCCGTAGGCGATCGAGCATCGCCGCTGACAGATCGCGCGCTTCGGCGGCCTGCATGTCGCGCGCATTCGCCGCGAGCAGCGTTGGCAGCGAACGCCGCAGAGCCACGGCTGCGGCGATCAAGGCGCGATCTTTTTGCGCACGGGTGGCCCGCGCGAGTACCGGTTGGGCTGCGCGAGCGGCAACACCCAAGCGTTGCATGAGCGCGGCAAGTGCGGCGTTCCCTGCAGCATCCGTCGCTGTCGCGTCAGTCACTGCATCACCAGATCATCGCGGTGGATGAGCTCATCGCGACCCGCGAAGCCGAGTACGGCGGCGATCTCGCCGCTGCGACGACCGAGGATTTGCGCCGCTTCTGCATCGGAGTACGCGACGATGCCGCGCGCCAGTTCGCGCCCTTGACCATTCACGACGCTGACCGTGTCGCCGCGCTCGAAGCGACCGCGTAGCGCGGTCACACCCGCAGGCAGCAGACTCTTGCCCGCGCGCAGTGCACGCTCCGCGCCGGCATCGACTACGAGTTCACCAGCTGGCCGCAACGTTCCTACGATCCACTGCTTGCGCGCGGCGACCGGTGACGATTTCGGTTTGAACCAGGTGCAGCGCGCGCCTTGTTCGATCCGGCGCACCGGGTGCCGCGGCGAACCGGCAGCGATACAAAAATGTGCGCCCGCAGCGATCGCAATCTTTGCCGCAATAATTTTGGTCGCCATGCCCCCACGACCGACATCGGACGCGGACTCACCGCCCATGGCTTCGATCGCGGGCGTGATCTCGCGAACCAGCGGAATAAACTCGGCCGTGGCGTGCAGGTTCGGGTCCGCCGTATAAAGACCATCGATATCGGAGAGCAGCAACACGCAATCGGCGCTCACCATCTGCGCCACCCGCGCCGCCAAACGATCGTTATCGCCGTAACGGATTTCGGCTGTGGCCACGGTGTCGTTTTCATTGATGACCGGGATCGCACCGCGCTCGAGCAAGGCGTTGAGCGTGGCGCGGGCATTCAGATAGCGCACCCGCTGCTCGCTATCCTCGAGCGTCAGCAACACTTGCGCGACCTGCAAGTCCCACTGCTCGAGCAGTTCTTTGTAGGCATGCGCGAGGCGGATCTGGCCGACCGCCGCCGCCGCCTGACTCTCCTCGAGACGCAACGGACCCTTCGCCAAGCCAAGATGGCGCCGCCCGAGCGCAATGGCGCCCGAAGACACCAGCACCACCTCCTTGCCCTGCGAGCGCAGCCGCACCACATCTTCGATCAGTGACTCGAGCCAAGCCCGATTCAGGCGTCCGGTTGCGCCATCGACGAGCAAAGCCGAGCCAACCTTGACCACGACGCGGCGGGCACGGCTGAGCGGAGAGGCAGACGGACTGGTTTGTACGCGGGCGGGCATGCAGAAGCGTCCTGAACGCGTGGCACTATAGTTGAGAGTCGCAGTAAAATCCCGCACCGGAGCCCATATTCTCCGTGTTGAGGTGTAGCCGTGAGCAGAGATTACGAACCCGTCAAGGGTCAGTGGTACGAAAACGTCGAGGACGATGAAACATTTCGCGTGCTCTCGGTGGACGAAGATGCCGAAATCATCGAGATCGAATACCTCGATGGCGAAATTGAAGAACTCGATCTCGAAGAGTGGCACGAGTTCGACCTCGAACTCATCGCCGAACCAGAAGGCTGGTCCGATGAGGACGATGATGAGGACGACGATTGGGAGGAAGAAGACGACGAAGATGAAGATGACGACTGGGACGAGGACGAAGACGAGGACCTCGACGACGATGACGACGATGCCCGCGAACGCTAGCCGTCGTCGCGTGCAACACCCATGAGCGGGGGGCTCGACAGCTGGTATCACGAAAAGGAATCGGCGTGGCTGTACGCCCACGTCGCTGCGCGTGAAAGCGATCCGGCGAAGAGCCGGATGTTTGGTCTGCTAGGCGAAGCTGCTGCAGACCAAGCCCTCAAGTGGCAGGCGCTCGAGCCCAACCGCGATTACGGCTTTCAGCCTTCGATCCGCGCCCGCATCGTTGCCGCTCTGGTCGATCGCATCGGTCCGCGCGGGGCACGACACGTGCTCGCCGCCATGAAACTGCGTGGTGTGTCGGTGTACTCGGGCAGTACCGCCGCTGGCCATGCGATGCCCACCTCGATTTCGCAAGTGGGTCAGCGCCATCGCGGCGTGTCGGGCGTCAATCTGCGCGCCACGGTGTTCGGCATTAACGATGGCCTGGTCTCGAATGCGGCGCTCGTCATGGGTGTCGCCGGTGCCGGCAGTTCGCCCGGTACCGTGCTGCTGACCGGTGTCGCAGGCTTGCTCGCCGGCGCGCTGTCGATGGCAGCGGGCGAGTACGTGTCGGTGCGATCGCAGCGCGACATGTACGAATATCAAATCGCTCTCGAAAAAGAAGAGCTCGACGAATACCCCGAAGAGGAAGCCGAAGAACTCGCGCTCATCTATGCCGCGCGCGGCATGGATGTCGACCAGGCCCGCGAAATGACCCGCGCCCTCGTCGCCCGACCCGAGCAGGCGCTCGAGGTTTTGGCACGCGAAGAACTGGGGCTCAACCCGGATGATCTCGGCTCGCCCATCGGGGCGGCACTGTCCTCGTTCCTCGCCTTCTCGATCGGCGCGGTGTTGCCACTGCTGCCGTTCCTGATCGGCCCGCTACTCGGTATCGCCGCTGCGGGCGCCCCTTTTTGGACGATCGGGATCACGGTCGTGGCGCTCGCCGGCGTCGGCATGGCCATCAGCCTGTTTACCGGTCGCAATGCGTGGCGGGGCGCGCTGCGCATGGTGCTGATCGGTGGCGGCGCCGGCCTCATTGCCTGGTTCGTCGGCAGCCTGCTCGGGGTCGACGCCGCCTAAGCGCAAAGGCCGCGATCAACCGCGCTGCGGGCTGCGCCGGGAGCCACTCTCGGCCTGCCGCCGCCCCATGCTAGTTTTCCGCAAGAACCTTCCGGAGGATGCGAATGAATCTCTCGGTATTGTTGTGGGGCATCCCGCAAGCCATGCGGGCCATGTCGAAGCTCTATCCGGCCTACGCCGCGCGCCTGCGCGAACGCAATCTCGTCGCCCAGTTCCGCCTGCGTGACGTGGCCGAGGGCCGCTGGATCGAGCTGCGCGACGGCAAGATCAAAAGTCGCGCGGGGCTGCATGCCGCGCCCAACCTCACCATCCACTTCAAAAACCGCGAGATCGCCGAAGGTTTTCTCACCCCGCCCTTCGACATGCTCGAACGCATCGACGCGGCAAAGAATTTCAAGATCGGCTTCGATGGTCCGGACAATCTCGCCGTGTGGTTCATGCAGACCCTCACGCGTCTCGAGACCGTCACCTGGAAAGCCGGCACCGATATGGGCGATGGCGTCACGCGCTACACCAACGGCACCAACAGCGGACCGATTTTCGTCTATGTGAAGGACGGCAAGATCATCCGCACCACGCCCATCGATTTCGATGACAGCGATGCCGACTCTTGGTCGATCAAGGCACGCGGCCAAACCTTCAAGCCCAGCCGTCGCACCACCGTGGCGACCCATGGCCTCTGCCTGAAATCGATGGTCTATTCGAAAAACCGCATTCTGCATCCGATGAAACGCGTCGACTTCGACTCCGACGGCGAGCGCAACATCCAGAATCGAGGCAAGTCGAAGTTCGTGCGCATCAGTTGGGATGAAGCACTCGATATCGTCAGCCAAGAAATCAAGCGCGCCAAGGCGGTCGGCCCGGGTGCGGTGTGCGTCGCCAACGGCTCACATCACCAGTGGGGAAATCTCGGGCACTACATGAGTGCCTTCAACCGCTTCTGGAACCTCATCGGCGTCACCAAGCTCGTGCACACGCCAGACAGTTGGGAAGGCTGGTTCTGGGGCGCGATGCACCACTGGGGCAACAGTCTGCGACTCGGCTGCCCCGAGTTTTACGGCACGGTCGAAGACTGCCTCAAAGAAGCCGAGATGATCGTCTTCTGGTCCAGCGACCCGGATGCCACCTACGGCTTCGAGGGCACCGAGCGCCGCGAGTGGGGAAAGAAACTCGGCATCAAGATGGTGCACATCGACCCCTATCTCAATCACACCGCCGCGCACTTGGGCGGCAAGTGGATTTCGCCCAAGCCCGGCACCGACCCCGCCATCGCGCAGGCGATCTGCCACGTCTGGATCACCGAAGGTCTCTACGACAAAAAATTCATCGAAGGTCGCACCACGGGCTTCGATGAGTGGAAGGCTTATATCCTGGGCGAAAGCGACGGCATCGCTAAAACCCCCGAGTGGCAAGCTGGCGAAACCGGGGTGCCGGCGCGCGATGTGCGAGCACTGGCCCGCGAGTGGGGTTCAAAGAAAACCTATCTCGGTGCAGGCGGTTGGGGCGTGGGTCTGGGCGGCGCCGGCCGCAGTCCGATGGGCGCGCAATGGGCGCGCATGATGACCATCCTCGGTGCCATGCAGGGCTACGGTCGACCGGGCTCCAACTTCGGCAATCTGCAGTTCGGCGCACCGCTCGATTTCAATTTCTATTTCCCGGGATACGGCGAAGGCAGCTTCTCGGGTGAACTCACCACGAGCGCAAACTCCGCCAACAATTACCAGCGTATGCCGCACATCGTGACCATGAGCTCGGTGCGACAGGCGATCCCGCGCATGTGGTTCCCCGAAGCGATCACCCAAGGCAAGGCCATGGGTTATCTCACCGATGTGTCCTCGATTCAGGGGCAGTTCTTTCCCTTTGGCTACCCCTCGCCCGGCCACGTGCGCGTGCAGATGCTCTACAAGTACGGCAGCTCGTCGCTTGGCACGCAGGTGGGATCCAATCGCTGGATCCAGGCCTATCAGCACGAGAGCCTGAAATTCGTCGTCAATCAGTCGGTGTGGTGGGAAGGCGAAACGCCGTTCGCCGACATCGTGCTGCCGGCGTGTACGGTGTTCGAGCGCTGGGACATTGGCGAGTGGTACAACGTCGGCGCGGGCTACGTGCATCACATGTACTCGATGAACAACCATCGCGTGATCGCCCTGCAACACAAGGCGATCGAGCCCCTCGGCGAGTCAAAGTCGGACTACGACATCTTTCTCGCCATCGCCGAGAAACTCGATCTCGGCGCGGTGTATTCGGAAGGCGGTACCTCCGAATACGACTGGTGCAAGCGCGTGTTTGATTCCTCGGATCTCGCCAAACTCACGAGCTGGCGCGAGTTCCTCAAAAAAGGCTACTACGTCGTCGCTCCCGATCCCGAGGCTGCTCGCGCACCGACCGCGAATCGCTGGTTCTACGAGGGTCGCAAGAAAGACACGCCCGAACCCTATCCGCTGCCCTCCGAATACGTCGCCGGACTCGGCAACGGCTTGCAAACCCCGTCGGGCAAATTCGAATTCGTCGCCAGCACGCTCAAACGCATCGACGATCCGGACCGACCCCCGCTCAATCAGTACATGCCCGTCTACGAAGACGGCAAGCGCGAACCGCAGCTCGCCGAGTTCCCACTGCAGTTGTTGTCGCCGCACTCACGTTATCCCTTTCACCTGATGGGCGATGACGAAGGCTGCAGCGTGCGCGACATCCGCGAGCATCGCGTACGCAAAGACGGCCACTATTATTTGGTCGCCCGCATCAATCGCGAAGACGCCGCGGCGCGCGGTATTCGTGACGATGATCTCATTCGCCTTTGGAACAATCGCGGCTCGGTCGTCTGTGCCGCGCAGCTCACCGATCGACTGCGTCCCGGCGTGGTGTCGGCTTCGACCGCTTCGGCCGAGTATCGCCCGGCGGGCGAACCCGGCAAATCCACCGATCTCGGCGGCTGCATCAACATGCTGAACCCGAACAAAGCCATAGCACGCAAGACCCACGGCATTCGGCCGAATACCACGCTCATCCAGATCGAGAAGTGGACCGGCGTCGACACCTGGCAACCGCGTGCGGAGATCGCCTGATGTCAAAGAAATGGAATCTCATCGTCGATATCGAGCGCTGCGACAACTGCCGCGGCTGCTTCATCGCCGTGAAGGACGAATACGCAGGCAATAATTTCCCGGGCTACAGCGCGCCGCAGCCCGCGCTGGGTCACAACTGGCTCGAGATCAAGCGCCACGAGCGTGGCAGTTATCCGCTCGTCGATGCACGTTTTCAGCCGGTCATGTGCAACCACTGCGACGACGCGCCCTGCATGAAAGCCGCGCGCGACGGCGCCGTCAAAAAACGTGCTGACGGCATCGTGATCATCGATCCCATCAAGGCCAAGGGGCAGCAGCAAATCGTCGCCGCCTGCCCCTACGGCGCCGTGTCTTGGAACGAAGAGCTGCAGCTGCCGCAGCATTGGACCTTCGATGCGCATCTGCTCGATGCGGGCTGGACCAAGACGCGGGCCGAGCAGGCTTGCCCGACCGATGCGTTTCGCACCGTCAAACTCGACGACGCCGAGATACAGCGCCTCGCGGCAAGCGAGGGACTGGAGGTCGAACGCGCCGAGCTCGGTACCAAGCCGCGCGTCTATTACAAAAATCGCCACCTCATGACGCACTGCTTCGTCGGCGGCACGGTGGTGCAACGGGTCGGCGGGGTCGAGGAATGCGCCCCGGGCGCGACGGTAGTGCTCAGTCAGGCGGGGCGCGAGATCGGCCGCGCGACCACCGACACCTTCGGCGAGTTCAAGATCGACCGACTACCCCCGGGCAGCGGCCGCTACGACCTCGAGGTGAGCGGCGCGGCGGGTCGGGCGAGCACGAGTTTCGAGCTCGGCAGCGCGAGCCCCTATCTCGAGGTGTTGACGCTCGCCTAAGCCCTTGAAATTTCAAGTGTGACCCTTGAAATCGGTCTGGCGGACCTCAGTTCTGGCGTGAGGCCGGGGGCTTGGCTAAATTGTTGCAACCAGCGAAACTTCGCAGCCCGGACTGAGTCGAAATTATGGTTACTTCTTTCAGGAGCCTGCCTACCCCATGAAACGCATCGCGTTGTTCCTCATTACTAATCTTGCCGTTGTCCTCGTGCTGTCGATCGTCATGCGGATTCTCGGCATCGATCAGTACATCGCCGCGCAAAACGGCAGCTATTACGGCTTGCTGGTGTTCGCCGCCGTGTTCGGCTTCGGTGGTGCGCTGATCTCGCTCGCCATGTCGAAGTGGAGCGCCAAGCGCATGATGGGCGTGCGCGTCATCGAGCAGCCGCGCGACAACGTCGAACGCTGGTTGGTCGATACGGTGCGCAAGCAGGCTGACGAGGCCGGCATCGGCATGCCGGAAGTGGGCATCTTCGACAGCCCTGAGCCGAATGCTTTCGCGACCGGTGCCAACAAAAACAAGGCCCTGGTAGCGGTCAGCACGGGCCTGCTGCAGCGCATGCGCAAAGAAGAAGTCGAGGCCGTTCTCGGCCACGAAGTGGGCCACGTTGCCAACGGCGACATGGTCACGCTCACGCTCATTCAGGGCGTGGTCAACACCTTCGTCATCTTCTTGGCGCGGATCATCGGCAATTTCATCGACAAAGCCGTGTTCAAGAACGAAAACGGCAGCGGCATCGGCTATTTCGTGATCGTGATGGTCTGCGAGCTGCTGCTCGGCATCCTCGCCAGCGTCATCGTCATGTGGTTCTCGCGCAAGCGTGAGTTCCGTGCCGATGCGGCGGGCGCTCTGCTCACCACCCCGCAGGCCATGATCGGTGCCCTCGAGGCCCTCAAGCGTGCACAGCAGCCGGAAGGCCTGCCGCAGCAGATGGCCGCCTTTGGCATCAATTCGGGTACGCCGACGGGCCTCAAGCGCTTCTTCATGAGCCACCCACCGCTCGATGAGCGCATCGACGCCCTCAAGCGTCAGCACGGGGCCATCTGAGCTCCTAGCGGTCTGACCTGGCCTCAAGACCCGCGCCGCGGACCCCGAGGTCCGCGGCGCGTTTACTTTGGGGTCGAGGTTTGGCATCGTAAACTGTCAAGAGTTTTGGACACATGACCGAGCAAGCCCTCCCCTTCTGGCGTCGCTGGTTGCACGCCTTCATCAACTGGTTCGACACCGGTCCGCTCACGGCCCCGGCCGACGGCACGCTGTTACCCGAAATTGCGGATCGGGTGGAGTGGGCGCGCATCCTGCCCTTCATCGCCGTACATGCCACCTGCCTCGGCGTCATATGGGTGGGCTGGAGTCCGATCGCCGTCACGGTTGCGGTCATCGCCTATCTGGTGCGCATGTTTGCGATCACGGGTTTCTACCATCGCTATTTCTCGCACCGCTCGTTCAAAACCTCGCGCGCAGGGCAGTTCATCTTTGGTTTGCTCGGCGCTTCGGCCGTACAGCGCGGACCGCTGTGGTGGGCGGCCCATCATCGACATCACCACGCGCACTCCGACAAACCGGAAGACGCCCACTCGCCGGTGCAACATGGCTTCCTGCGTTCGCACATGGGCTGGTTCCTAACGGCGCGTGGTTTCCGTCCCGACCTGCGTCGCGTGCGCGACCTGATGCAGTTTCCCGAACTGCGCTGGCTCGATCGCTTTGACATCCTCATTCCGGTGGCGCTCGCGGTCGGCATGTTCGGGCTCGGAGTGCTGCTCGAGCGCGTGGCGCCCGACCTCGGCACGAGTGGTGGCCAGATGCTGGTGTGGGGATTTTTCATCTCTACCGTGGCTTGCTACCACGGCACCTACACCATCAATTCGCTGTCGCATGTGTTTGGACGCCAGCGTTATCGCACGGACGACGCCAGTCGCAACAATTGGCTGCTCGCGCTGATCACGCTCGGCGAAGGCTGGCACAACAACCACCACCACTTTCCGAGCTCGACGCGGCAGGGCTTCTATTGGTGGGAAGTCGATATCACCTACTACCTGCTCAAAGTGATGGCCTGGCTCGGCATCATTTGGGACCTCAAACCGGTACCGGTCGCGATTCGCGACCACTCGCCGCGGCGCATCGCCTGAGCGATCGCCGGCGAGCGCAACGGTCCCTGTATCTGACGTGAGTCGCATCGCCATCATCGGAACCGGAATCGCCGGACTCACGGCTGCGTGGCATTTGCGTGATCGTCACGGACTGGTGCTGTTCGAGGCCAATGATTATGTCGGCGGCCATACGGCTACCAAAGATGTCGAATATGGTGGCAGTCAGTACGCGATCGACACCGGCTTCATCGTCTTCAATGATTGGACCTACCCGAACTTCATCGCTTTGCTCGAGGCACTCGGCGTGCCCTGGCAGTTCTCGAACATGAGCTTCTCGCTGCGCTGCGAGCGCAGTGGCCTCGAATACAATGGCACCTCGATCAATTCTTTGTTCGCGCAGCGTCGCAATGCGCTCAACCCGCGCTTCCTGCGCATGATTGCGGACATCCTGCGCTTCAATGGTCGGGCTAAAGAACTGCTCGCACCGCCGACGATCGCCGGCCATCCTGACCCTGAGGGTCGGCTCACGCTCGGTGACTATCTCGCCAAAGGCGGCTATTCACGCGCCTTCATCGAGCACTACATCATCCCCATGGGACGGGCAATCTGGTCGGCCACCGGTCGCGGCATGCTCGAGTTTCCAGCGCGCTTCTTCGTCGATTTCTTTGATCGACACGGATTCTTGAATGTGGATGATCGTCCGACTTGGCGCACGGTCACCGGCGGCTCGCGCGAATATGCCCGCCGCCTGACCGCCAAATTTGGCGAATTTATCCGCCTTTCGACGCCGGTGCAGCGGGTGCTTCGCAGCGACGACGGGGTATGGATCGGCAGCCGCGCAGGCGATGAGTACTTCGATCAGGTTTTCTTTGCCTGCCACAGCGATCAGGCGCTCGCGATACTCGAAGATCCGAGCGACACCGAGCAGCAAATCCTCGGTGCGTTTCCCTATCAGGGAAATGACGCCGTGTTGCACACCGATCGCCGGATGCTGCCGCGCGCGCCGCTTGCGCGTGCCGCCTGGAATTACCACTTGCTCGACCCCGACAGCGGCCGTGTCGCGCTCACCTACGACATGAACGTGCTGCAGGCGATCGACGCCGAGACGACCTTCATGGTTACGCTCAATCGCACGGCCGAGATCGACCCGGCGAAGGTGCTAGGTCGTTACACCTACCATCACCCCGTCTACACGCCGGCAGCAGTCACCGCGCAGGGCCGCCGCCGCGAGATCAGTGGTGTGCGTCGCACCCATTATTGCGGCGCCTATTGGCGCTACGGCTTTCACGAGGATGGAGTTGTCAGCGCTCTCTGGGCGCTCGAAGATTTTGCGCGCGCAACCGGCACAACGCCGCCCCCTGCCCCACGGCTCGAACCCGTGCGTCGCAGCCTTCAGCAAACCACCTGATGAGTGCGAGTTGCCTCTATCACGGCTATATTCGTCACCGGCGCTTCGGGCCGCGCCGCAACGAGTTTCGTTACCGCATCTTCCTCACCTACCTCGATTTGGCCGAACTGCCGGCGCTATTTCGCAACCGTTGGTTCTGGTCCGCAAGCAAACCGGCGCTTGCCTGGTTTCGTCGGACCGATTTTTTGGGAGATCCGCGCACATCTCTCGATACCGCCGTACGCGATCGAGTCGAAGACAGCACGGGGCGCCGGCCGACCGGACCCATCCGCCTGCTCACCCACCTGCGCCAGTTTGGCTACAACTTCAATCCCGTCAGCTTTTACTACATTTTTGATGCCAAAGATGAACGCCTAGAAACCGTCGTGGCCGAGATTACCAACACGCCCTGGGATGAGCGGTACGCTTATGTGCTCGAGGTCGAGAAGGCTGAGCAGGTGGGGGCGCAGGTGTTGCGGTGGCAATTCGAAAAGGCTTTTCACGTCTCGCCCTTCCTGCCCATGGACATGCGTTACGACTGGCGCTTTTCGCAGCCCGGGGACACACTCAACGTCCACATGGAAAACTGGAAAGACGGTCGCTCGCAGTTTGACGCGACGCTCACCCTGCATCGTGAACCTTTGACCGCCCGTTCGCTGAGGCGGGCATTGCTGGCATTTCCGTTCATCACCCTCAAAGTATCTGCACTCATTTACTGGCAGGCGCTGGTGCTATTGCTCAAGCGCACGCCGGTCTTCACTCACCCGGACAAACTCGCAAGTTGACGAGGGGCCATGAGCGAACGCAGCGAGAAACCATCGATCATCCCCACCGCGGCCATGGACGCCTGGCGCGCAACCGGCGCCGGTCGACCCTCGCCTCTCGCTGCGCTCGGCCGCAAATTGCTGCTCGGTCAGTTCGCGATGCTGCAACACGGCGAATTGCAGATTGTCGAATGGGACGGACAGCGGCATCGCTTCGGCAGGCGCACGCCGCGCCTCGATCTGGCGGTCACGCTGCACATCGATCATCCCCAGCTCTACGCCGATGCAGCTTTTGGCGGTACGGTAGGTGCCGGCGAGGCTTACATCCGCGGACTTTGGCGCTGTGACGACTTGACGGGCCTCGTGCGTCTGTTCGTGGCTAATCGCAAGATGATGAACGGCATGGACAGTCGCTGGGCGATCGTCAGTCGACCACTGCTCAAAATATCCCATTTTCTCAACAGCAACAGTCGCCATGGCAGCGCCCGCAACATCGCGGCCCATTACGACCTCGGCAATGCGTTCTACGAGCTCATGCTCGATCCCACCATGGCTTATTCCTGCGGCATTTTCGCTGCCGAGAACTCGACGCTGGAACAGGCTTCGCTCGCCAAGTTCGATGCCGTCTGCCGCAAGCTGTGCCTGCAGCCCGGCGATCGCGTCGTCGAGATCGGTACCGGCTGGGGCGGGCTCGCCATCCATGCCGCAGCGCGTTACGGCTGCCACGTCACGACCACCACGATCTCGCGCGAGCAGCATGACTACGCCCGCGAGAAAATCGCCCGTGCCGGGCTCAGTGACCGCATCACCTTGCTGCTCGAAGATTACCGTGACCTCAAGGGTCGCTACGACAAGGCCTTTTCGATCGAGATGATCGAAGCCGTGGGCGCCGAGTACCTCGATACATACCTCGGCAAGTGCGCCTCGCTGCTCGAGCCACATGGCGCGATGCTGCTGCAGGCCATCACCATTCAGGACCAGTTTTACGAGCAGGCGCGCAAGTCGGTCGATTACATCCAGCGCTTCATCTTTCCGGGCAGCTTCATTCCGAGCGTCGAGGCCATCAGTCGCTCGCTGACGCGGGTGACCGATCTGAAGATGTTCGGCCTCGAGGATATCGGCTCGCATTACGCTCGCACCTTGCGCGAATGGCGGCGCAATTTCTTTGACCAGCTGCCGAAAGTGCGCGCACTTGGCTACCCCGAGTCCTTCGTTCGTCTCTGGGAGTTTTATCTCTGCTACTGCGAAGGCGGCTTTGCCGAGCGCCAACTCGGCGATGTGCAACTGCTGCTCACCAAGCCAGACTGTCGGCTGCCGTCACCGGCGCTCGCGACATGATGCCGGACGGAGCAGCTTCGCCGCTGCAACAACTCATCGCCCGCTTCGGCACGGCGATCATCGTCACCGAACCGCAGCAGCTCGCCGCGGTGAGCGTCGATCATCGTCAACTCTATCGTGGCAAAGCGCTCGCGCTCGCCTTGCCGCGCAGCACCGCAGAGGTGTCGCAACTTCTCACCCTCTGCAACGCGCTGCGTATCGGCGTGGTGCCGCAAGGCGGCAATACCTCGTACTGCGGCGGCACCGTACCCGATGAGACCGGCCAACAACTCGTGCTCTCCTTGCGACGTCTGAATGCGATCCGCGAGGTGCAGCCGCTCAATAATTCGATGGTGGTCGAAGCCGGCTGCATCCTTGCCGATGTGCAGAAAGCAGCAACCGCAGCAGGCCGTTTCTTTCCTTTAAGTCTGGGTGCCGAGGGCAGCTGCCACATCGGCGGCAATCTCTCGACCAATGCCGGTGGCGTCAACGTCGTGCGCTACGGTATGGCGCGCGATCTCGTGCTCGGGCTCGAGGTCGTGCTCGCCGACGGGCGTGTGCTCTCGACGCTCGGCGCACTGCGCAAAGACAACACGGGCTACGACTTGCGGCATCTCTTCATCGGTGCCGAAGGCACGCTCGGGATGATCACCGCCGCCAGCCTCAAACTTTTTCCGGCGCCACGGACGATCGCCTGCGGTTTCACCGCCGTACCCGATCCGGCCGCAGCCGTGGGCCTGCTCGCACATCTGCGCGAACGCTGCGGTGATCTCGTCACGTCATTCGAACTCATTCCGGCAGTCGCCGTGGAGCTTGTGCAGCGTCACCTTCCCGGCAGCCGTGCCCCACTGTCCTCGGGCTCACCGTGGTACGTGCTGTGCGAGATCACGAGTGCGGTCGCCGCTGAAGCGCTGGGCGAGCGACTCGAAGAAACGCTCGGTACCGCGCTCGAGGCCGGGCTGGTCACCGACGCCGTAATCGCACAAAGTGAACGCGAGCGGCAGGAGTTCTGGTTTCTGCGCGAAAATATCCCGGAAGCGCAGCGTCGCGACGGCCCTAGCCTCAAGCACGACGTGTCGCTGCCCATCAATCGGCTAGCCGAGTTTATTGAACGAGCAAGCGACTGGCTCGCGCGCGAAGTCGCCGAGGCCTACATCGTGTGCTACGGACACGTCGGCGATGGCAACCTGCACTTCAATCTCAATCAATCGCGATCCGGGGCCGCCGACAGCGTGGGTCGACTGGCCGCACGCGAGCTGGAGATTCGCCGTACGCTACATGATCTTGTCAAAGAAATGGACGGCAGTTTCAGCGCAGAGCACGGGATCGGCCGACACAAAGTCGAAGAACTCGAGCGCTATGCACCGCCGCTCGAACTCGAGCTGATGCAAGCCATCAAACGCGCCTTCGATCCACACGGCATCATGAACCCGGGCAAAGTGCTGCGTGCCCGCTGAGTCGCGACCTCAGCTGCTGCATGCGATGCTGCCGGTCAGCGACCTCGCGCGCTCGCTAGTTTTTTATCGCCAGTACTTTTCATTCGTCGAACTGCGGCGCATCGAACTAACGTCGCCCGCACGCACCCTAGTTTTCATCGGCACCGAGAGCGAACCCGGCAGCGCTTACAGCGAGGGCAGCGCGATGCAGCTCGAACTTTGGTACGAGCCCGCACGCCAAACGCCGCCACCCGCTACGCAGCACGCGCCATCGACGCTGCGCGCTCATGTCGGCATTGCCGTGAGCGGCATTGACGGCTTCGTGGACCGGCTCGCCGCTGCAGGCGTTCCGGTGCTGCAGCGACCCGCCGCCTTGCGTCCGGGCGGGCGCCGTCTCGCGATGATCGCCGATCCCGATGGCCACGAGATCGAGTTGCTGGAAGTTCTTTGACGATGTCAGCACCGAATCAGCCCGCTCACACCCAAAGCGACCCACCCGCCGCACACTGCGTGGGCGGTCTGCACGAGGTCTGCGTCGGCGTTCCCGACCTTGAGCTCGCCGCCGCGGATTTTGCAGCCTACGGTTGCCGCGTCGGTGAGCGTGGGCAACTCGACGCGGCTGCAGCGCGCGCGCTTTACGGCGTCGATTCCGCAGTGCGCTCGCTGCGTTTGCTGCATCAGCAGTCCGATCACGGACTCGTACGCCTGATGCAATGGGCGCAACCCCTCAATGACGGACTCGGCTTGACTGAGAACCTGCGTTGCGTCGGTTCACGCTGGGGCGTACGCGTCACCGCGAGCGTGTTCAACATCGTCAACCATGCCGAGCGCGCAAGCCAGTCCGGCCAAGCGCTGACGCTCATCGAGCCGCTGCTCGCGGTCATCGGCGAAGTCAGCGGGACGCGCGCCGCCACACCTTTTCGTGACCCCATTGTCGGTGTCCGCGAAATGGTGCTGCTGCAGCCTGACTACCGGCAGGTTTTCTTTGAACGCTTCGGCTATCAAAGCCCGCTCTATGGACAGATCGACCCGTCCAGCCTGCTGCAGACCAGCCAGCACACGCACTTTGGACTGATGATTGCCGACGACGATCCGCAGGTATTCGACTTCTATGACAGCGTTTTGGGACTCAAGCGCATGCTTGATGGGCGTACGCCCTATGAGAACGCCACCGGATCACGACGAATCTTTGGTCTCGAGCCCGACGAGGGCTTCCATATGGTCGACTTCGATGACCCGTCCTCGGGCCACGCACTCGCGGAGCGACGCTCGGGCAAGCTCAAGTGCGTGCGGTTTGCGGCCAAGGCGAAGATGGCGCATCGGCTCGATCGCTCACGCGCTGGCTGTCTCGGCTATAGCCTTTATTGCTGGCGGGTCGATGACATCGAAAGGATGCACAACCGCGTCGCTGCGTCGAAGGCGACAGGACTCAGCAAGGTGCGGTCCGACGAATTCGGTCGTCGCAGCTTCACGTTCTTTGCCCCGGACGGTTATCAATGGATGCTGTTGCAGGCCTGACATGAAACGCACACTGCTCATTGCTGCTTCGACTGCACTTTTTGCCATGGCCGACGCCACCGCTGCGGTGACCCCCGTGTACCACCACCACGCGCCTTCGATCACCGGCATCGCGACTGGCGCTGCCGAAGTCACTATCCACTACCGATTGTATGGCACTCCCCATGCCGAGCAGCCATTGCTCGTGCTGGTGCACGGCTGGTCCTGCGATTCGAGTTATTGGCGCGAGCAAATTGCTGTACTGACGGCGGAGCATGCCGTGCTGACGCTTGATCTTGCAGGCCACGGCGCCTCGAGTGATGGACGCGATGACTATTCGATGCGCAGCTTCGGCGAAGACGTCAAACGCGTCATCGAATTGCTTCCGACCTCGGCACCCGTCATCCTCATCGGTCACTCGATGGGTGGACCGGTGTCGATCGAAGCCGCGCGGCTGCTGGGATCACGCGTTCGCGCGGTGATTGGTGCCGACACCTTTGCCTCGATCGGCGCCCCGCCCGCACCCGCCGCGGAGACTGCCGCGCGCTTTGCTTTCTTTGAGAAAGATTTCGCCGGCACGACCCGGATGTTCGTCGAGCGCAGTTTTTTCCGACCCGACGCCAAAGCCGAACCCAAACGCTGGATCATCGAAGACATGGCAGCCGGCAACCCGCGCGTCGGCATCGCCGCCGTGCGCGGCCTCAACGCCTGGGAGGGCGCCACAGCGCTGCGCGAGCTCGGCATTCCGGTGATTGCCATCAACTCCGATCTCACGGTCACCGATGAAGGGCGACTGCGCGCGATCAACCCGAACTTCAGATTGCGCGTGGTCAGCGGCACCGGCCACTTTCTGATGATGGAAGAACCGACGGGGTTCAATGCCGTGTTGCGCGAGGAACTCGCGCGGCTACGCTGAGAAACCGCGCCCCACGCTCAACGCGGCGCGCTTTCGATCTCGAGGTAACGAATCAGCGCGGCGCGATCGGCAGGATTGGCGATCCCTGAAAACGCCATGGTGTTGCCCGGCGCGAGCGCGCTGGGTTTTTCCAACCAGCGATCGAGCGTCGGCTTATCCCACACCAGTTTGGCCGCCTTGAGCGCCGGTGAATACGCGAAGTCGATGTCGGCCCCCGCGCGGCGACCGATGATCCCGGCGAGATTGGGTCCCACTTTTTCGACGGGACTCGGCTGCAAATCGTGACAGGCACGACACTGAATGTAGAGCAGCCGCCCGCGCTTGAACTCGGCGCTTTGCTCGACCGGCGCCTGCGCCTGCCCCTGCGCAAGCGCCAGTCCCGGCACGAGACTCGCGGCCAGCACGGCAGTGACCGACACCATCACTTTGACACTCAATGAAATCTTCGCTGTCCTGCTCATCTCTCAACCCCCGAAACTTTTCTCAACCCCAAGAACTTTCGCACCGAATCTATTTTTGACTCAAGACTCGCGTCTGCGTACGCGAATCAGACCTTCCTGCGCCGCGCTAGCCACGAGTCGACCATCGCGACTGTAAATGCTGCCGCGCGCAAAGCCGCGCCCTCCAGAGGCACTCGTACTCTCCACGTCGTACAGCAACCACTGATCCGCACGAAACGGTCGATGAAACCAGAGCGCATGATCGATGCTCGCCATCACCAGATCGCCGATCGCAAAGCTTCCTTGATGCGGGCGGGTCGATGCTGCGAGCAGATTGAAGTCCGACATGTACGCGAGCAGGCAGCGATGCAGTCGATCATCGTCAGCGACGGCCTCGGGAATCCGAAACCACACGCGCTCGAGCGCGGGCCCAGAACGCCGATGCAGATAATCGATGGGCTCGATCGGTCGCAACTCGATCGGTCGCTCGTGTATCAACATGCGACGCAACAACTCGGGTAACTGCGCCGCCACTTCGGGCGTCGGTCGACTCCAGTCAGGCAAGGTCTCGGGCGCCGGCACCTCGGGCATGGTCGATTGATGATCGAGCCCCTGCTCGCTACGCTGAAATGACGCTGCACAAGTGAAAATCTGCTCGCCGTTCTGCAAAGCGATCACCCGTCGTGACGAGAACGAGTGCCCATCGCGGCTGCGATCGACCTGATAGACGATGGGACGATTAAAATCGCCGCGGCGCAAAAAATACGCGTGCAAAGAATGCACATCGAGACCATCGATGGTGTGGTAGGCCGCCATCAAGGCCTGACCGAGCACCTGTCCACCATAAACCTGCGGACTGCCGATGTCGCGACTCTCGCCGCGAAAAAGATTGACCTCGAGTCGCTCGAGTTCGAACTGCCGCAGCAGATCGACGACGCGAACGTTCACGACGCCGTCACCCCCAAACGCTTCTGCATGACCGGGCTCGTGGTCGTGTACTGCAGGAACTGCTTTTTCTCGGGGTAGAGCCAGGACTGGATGCCGAACGCGGCCAGCGCCGCTTCGTGAAAGCCCGACAGAATCAGTTTTTTCTTGCCCGGGTAGGTGTTGATATCACCGACGGCAAAGATTCCGGGCACGCTGGTCTGGAATTTTTCGGTGTCGACCCTGAGTGCCTTGCGCTCGAGGTCCAGCCCCCACTCGGCAACGGGACCGAGCTTCGGATGCAGCCCAAAGAATGCGAACACGTGATCAGCTCGCAGATCGTGCAGCACGCCATCGGCTGCCTTGACGCGCACACCGGTCATATTCTCGCCTGCGGTGAGCATGGCTTCGGCAAGACCTTCGATGAAACGCACCTTGCCCTGCGCTTCGAGCTCGCGCATCCGCGCGACCGAGGCCGGTGCCGCGCGAAAATCGCTGCGTCGATGCACGAGCGTGACCACGGGCGCCGTCGCGGCAAACTCGATCACCCAATCGAGCGCCGAATCACCGCCGCCAAAGATCACAAGGTGCTTGTTGCGATAGTCGTCAGCGCCTTTGACCCGGTAGTGCAGGGTCTTGCCCTCGAAGGCATCGCAGCCCGGCACCCCGAGCCGACGCGGCTGGAACGAACCCACGCCGGCGGCGATGACAATGGCGCCCGTATCGAAACGCGTCCCGGCCGAAGTGACCACATCGAAGCGACGCTCGCGCGGGCGTACCGCGAGCACCTCCTCGCCGAGGTGGAACACCGGCTCGAACGGCTTGATCTGCTGCATCAGGCGATCGACCAGTTCTTGGGCGCCGCAGACTGGCAGGGCCGGAATGTCGTAGATGGGTTTGTCGGGATAGAGCTCGGTGCACTGACCGCCCGGGGCCTGCAGCGAGTCGAGCACATGGGCCCGCATGCCGAGCAGGCCAAGTTCGAAGACTTGGAACAGTCCGCACGGTCCCGCGCCGACGATGACGACTTCTGTCTGTATACTCTCGGACACCTGCTCACCCCACCTGCAATATCGGAAAACCGTCGAAAAAGAGGCAAATTCTAACAGAGGCGATCTTCGTCGCCGGAGGCGCAATCCGTGATCCAGCTGAACGTCAATGGCCGAGCCGTCGAAGTCGATGCAGACCCGGAAACGCCCCTGCTTTGGGTATTGCGCGACACCATCGGTCTGACCGGTACCAAATACGGTTGCGGCATGGCGCTTTGCGGGGCCTGCACGGTCCATCTCGATGGCCAGCCCGTGCGCTCCTGCGTGACCCCGGTGGCGGCAGTCGGCGCGCAGCTCATCACCACCATCGAAGGGCTCTCGCCCGATCGCAGCCATCCGGTGCAACGCGCCTGGATCGAAATCGACGTACCGCAGTGCGGCTACTGCCAGTCCGGTCAGATCATGTCGGCCGCGGCGCTGCTCGCCAAGACCCCGAAACCGACCGATGCCGATATCGACTCGGCTATGTCCGGAAATCTTTGTCGCTGCGGTACTTATCAGCGCATCCGCAGCGCCATCCATCGCGCCGCCGAACTCGCCGGCGACCAGAGCTGACCATGCCCACCAATGCCGATCTGGCGCGGCGTCGTACGGCGGCGATCCCGCGCGGCGTCGGCAACCTGCTGCAGGTCTACGCCGAGCATGCGAGCAATGCCGAAATTTGGGACGTCGAGGGTCGCCGCTACATCGACTTCGCGAGCGGCATCGCCGTACTCAACACCGGACACCTGCACCCGCGGGTGCAGGCCGCCGTGGCTGCGCAACTCGCCAAGTTGTCGCACACCTGCTTTCAGGTCACGCCCTACGAAAACTATGTCGTGCTCGCCGAGCGCCTCAATGAAATCGTCCCCGGCGCTGGGCCAAAGAAAACGATATTCCTGACCACCGGCGCCGAGGCGATCGAAAACGCGGTGAAGATCGCTCGTCATCACACCAAGCGCTCGGCAGTGATCGCTTTCGGCGGCGCCTTTCACGGACGCACCCTCGCCTGCATGAGCCTGACCGGCAAAGTGCAGCCGTACAAAGCGGGCTTCGGCGCGATGCTGCCCGATGTTTTTCATGCGCCGTTCCCGATCGAATACCACGGCGTCAGCGTCGCGCAAGCACTCGCCGCTCTCGACAACCTGTTCAAGGCCGATGTCGATCCGCAACGAGTCGCGGCGATCCTCGTCGAACCCGTGCAAGGCGAAGGCGGCTTTTACATTGCACCGCCCGAGTTCCTGCAGGCCTTGCGCACGCTCTGCGATCGGCACGGCATCGTGTTCATCGTCGATGAAGTACAAACGGGCTTTGCACGCACCGGACGCATGTTTGCCATCGAGCATTCGGGCGTGGAACCCGACCTCGTCACGCTCGCCAAAAGTCTTGCGGGTGGCTTGCCGCTCGCAGCCGTGGTCGGTAAAGCCGAGATCATGGACTCGCCCGCGCCGGGCGGTCTCGGCGGCACTTATGCGGGCTCACCCCTCGGCTGCGCGGCGGGGCTCGCGGTGCTCGAGGTGATCGAGTCGGAGCAGCTCTGCGCGCGCGCCGAGCACCTTGGCGCTGCGGTGCGCGCACGGCTCGTCGATCTGCAATCGCGCTGGCCTTGCATCGGCGAGGTCCGTGGCCTCGGCGCGATGGTAGCGATGGAACTCGTCAAAGATAGACGCCCGGATGCGCCGGATGCCGAACTGACCAAGGCACTGGTGCAAGCGGCGGGACGGCGCGGCCTCGTGCTGCTGTCCTGCGGCGTTCACGCGAACGTGATCCGCTTCTTGATGCCGCTGACGACGCCCGATGCGATTCTCGCCGAGGGTCTCGCTATCCTCGAGGCAGCGCTCGAAGACGTCGCCGGCTGACTCAGGCGCGGCCGACGTTGGTGTCGTTCGGGCTGTGGTAGTACTCGCTCTCTTCGGAGAGCTGGCGAATCAGCCGCTGCAGTTCGCCCATGCGGCCCTCGGCCGTGCTCACCGGCATGCAATCGAGACAGCGCGGATCGTTGCAGGGCTGGCGCGAGTACAGCCAATACTGAATCGCCCCGGCGAGCAGCCCATCGGCGATATCCCAGAGATCCGCCTCCTTGTCGCGATCGGCGAGCTGATTGCCGAGGTTCACGGCGTCGGTGAAGGCCGCATCGAACCCGTTGGTCGCTTCGGGATAGTCCTTTTCCATGACGGAATCTTAGCCGATCGAAACCCCGACCAACGCGCGACCCGACTCGGTTCCCGCAGAGAGCGGCCAAGCCCGTCGACAGGGGCCCTAGGGGAAAAATAAAACTTTGTTGCGCAGATATTACTGAGATTTAACGTACAACAATCCAACCACGCATTAGTCTTCTGCTAGCGTCCTAAAGGTACCAATCATAGAATGATTGGTAGAAGCGTCGCAGAGATGATGCCCAAGACCGAACAGCATACCGGTACGCGCGCAATCGAATTGCCCGAACCGCCAGCCGACAAGCTGAACGTGCTCCCGCCGCACTCGCGGGTGCTCGACGCGGCCGCCTTTGTCCGCGACCATTTTCACGAGAAGTTTCCCGCCCGCGATATCGCCGCCCACTGCGGACTCAGCCGGTTTCAGTTCAGCCGCAACTTTCACGCGGTCTTTGGCATCACCTTCCGCGAATATTTGCTTCGTTATCGGATCCGCGCCGCTTGCGAACGCCTGCTGGCGGGCGACATGCCCGTGACCGAGATTGCCTTTGCCGTGGGCTTTCACGACGGCTCGTACTTCGCCCGCATGTTCCTTCGCTACACCGGGGTCCTGCCCTCGCAGTATGCTCGGGCGCATGCCGCCCAGCCCCGAGCCTGACCACACGCTACGCCGCGCTTGGCGCCTCACCCAAGCCGGATCCCTCGCCCGTCTCAAGCTGATCGAAGAGTCGCTGCCGCCACCCGCAACCGGCGAGGTGCAGGTGGAGGTCGAAGCCATTGGCGTCAATTTCGCCGATGTGTTTGCCTGCCTCGGGCTCTACTCCGCCACCCCAAAAGGCAGCTTTGTGCCCGGACTCGAATGCGCCGGGCGTGTCCGTCGCTTGGGCAGCGGCGTGACTGGCTGGCAGGAAGGCGATGCCGTCATCGTGCTGACCCGCTTCGGCGGTTACACGACCCACCTGAATGTCGATGCGCGGACCCTCTGGCCGATCCCTGCGGGCTGGACCTTCGAAGAGGCCGCAGCGTATCCCGTGCAAGCCCTCACCGCTTGGTACGGGCTGCTGCCCTTGGGCAACGCGCGAGCAGGATCCGCGGTGCTCGTGCAATCGGCGGCCGGCGGTGTCGGACTCAACGCCCTGCATGCCCTGCAGCGCATCGGCGCACCGCCGGTGGCCGTGGTCGGCTCGGCCGGTAAACGCGATTGGCTGATCGATCGCTTCGGTCTCGATCCCGCAACCGTGGTCGTTCGCGACCCCGGGCTCGCCGCGGCACTCGATGCCGCGCTCGCGCACCTTGGCAAACCTGGCTTCGATGTGGTGCTCGATGCCGTGTATGGCGCGGGCTTCCGGCTTGCCTTCGAGCGCCTCGCACCAGAAGGACGCTACGTGCTCTATGGCGCCGCCGATTTCATGGATGGTGGGCGTCGACCGAATTTTCTCAAGCTCGCTTGGCGCTATCTGCGTCGCCCACGGCTCGATCCGCTGGCGATGATTCCGCAGAACCACGGTTTTCTGGCCTTCAATTTGATCTGGCTGTGGGAGCAAGCCGACCGCTTGCCCGAATCGATGCGCGCGACGCTCGCGCTGATTGTCGAACGCCCGCACATCGGGGCGACCTATCGCTTCGATGAGGCCCATGCAGCGTTGGCTGCGATACAGTCTGGTCACACTACGGGCAAGCTCATCCTGCGCAGCAAGTTACAATCTGCCGATGGCTGATGCTTCACTGCCGGAACGCCCGAAAAGCAAATCCGTAAAACCGCTGGTCTCATTGTGGCCTTACCTCAAACCCCACCGCGGCGTACTCGCTTGGGCCATGGTGGCCTTGCTGCTCGCCTCGGGCTCCATGCTGGCCTTGCCAGTCGCGCTCTCGAAGCTCGTCGACAAAGGCATGAGCGCCGGCAGCGCCGAGACGGTCAACATCTATTTCGTCGCCTTTCTCGGCGTGGCAGTGCTGTTCGGCGCCTTCGCCGCGATGCGCTTTTATCTCGTGACTTGGCTCGGCGAGCGCGTGGTGGCGGACATTCGTGCCGCGACCTATCGCAATGTCATACGCATGGACCCTCAATTCTTTGAGGTGACGCGTACCGGCGAAGTGCTCTCACGCCTCACCACCGACACCACGCTCGTGCAATCGATCTCGGGCGTCGGCATTTCGATCGCCCTGCGCTCGACCATCAATTTGCTCGGCTCCATCGTCATGATGGGAGTCACCAGCCTGAAACTGCTCGGTCTCATGCTGATCGCGATGCCAGCGGTGATCGTCCCGGTCATTTTTTTGGGTCGCAAGCTGCGTAAACTGTCGCGCTCATCGCAAGATCGCATCGCCGACACCAGCGGTCTCGCGGGCGAAACACTGAACGCCATCCAGACGGTACAGGCGTTCACGCTCGAGGCGCTCAATACACGTCGTTACGATCAGGCCGTCGAAGCCTCCTTCGATGTGGCAGTGGTGCGCACGCGCGTCCGCGCCTGGCTCACGGCGCTCTCGACCACGCTGGTGGTCGCGGCGATCACCATCGTGCTCTGGTTCGGTGCGCATCAGGTGCTCTCCAAAGAAATGTCGGGGGGCGGGCTCGTGCAGTTCCTGTTGTTCGCGGTGTATGCGGGTGTCGCGGCCGCCTCGCTGAGCGAAATGTGGAGCGAAGTGCAGCGCGCAGCCGGTGCCATGGAACGCCTCGTCGAACTGCAACAGGCGACGCCGGCCATCGTTGCGCCCGCCCAGCCGCAGCCCCTACCCGCCGTGCAACCGGGCGCCAAGGCGGGCCATGTACGCTTCGAGCACGTGCGTTTTCATTACCCCTCGCGGCCCGAGACCCCGGCGCTCGATGATTTCTCGTTGGCGATCGCCCCGGGCGAAACCGTCGCCTTCGTCGGCCCTTCGGGTGCGGGCAAGAGCACCACCTTCCAATTGCTGCTGCGGTTCTACGACCCGCAGTCCGGTCAGGTGATCCTCGATGACGTCGACATCGCCCGCGCCGATCCGCTCGTGGTGCGTCAAAGAATCGGGCTCGTCCCGCAAGATACCGTGCTCTTCGGCACCAGCGCGCGCGAGAACATCCGCTACGGACGGCCGGATGCGACCGATGCGGAGGTCGAAGCGGCGGCGCGCGCCGCGGCCGCTCACGATTTCATCACGGCCTTACCACAGGGCTATGAGACCTTCCTCGGTGAGCGCGGCACGCGGCTCTCGGGTGGTCAGCGCCAGCGCATCGCCATCGCCCGCGCTATCCTCAAAAATCCGCCGTTGTTGTTGCTCGATGAGGCGACGAGCGCACTCGATGCCGAAAGCGAGCGCGTGGTGCAAGAGGCTCTCGAGCGACTGATGGCAACCCGCACCACCATCATCATCGCGCACCGCTTGGCGACGGTGCTCAAGGCCGATCGCATCATCGTCATGGATCACGGCCGCATCATCGCGAGCGGTCGCCACGAAGAACTGATCGCCGCGAACCCGCTCTATGCGCGGCTCGCCGCGCTGCAATTTACCGACGGACCTGCCGCCGCCGCATGACGCCGCGGGCGATTCTGTTCGACTTCGACGGCACGCTGGTCGACTCGGCGCGCAGCATCCTCACAGGTCTTGGTCGCGCGCTGGAGAGCGAAGGGGTGACACCCGTCATTCCTCTGTCGCCGAGCCTCATCGGGCCGCCCCTACCACGGACGCTCGCGACGCTCGCCGGCTCGGGCGAACCCGCGTTGATCGAACGACTGGCAGCCGCCTTCCGCTCGTACTACGACACGACGGGTTACCGCGAAACCGAAGTCTATGCCGGCGTCAGCGACATGCTGGCGAGCCTCGCCCGTGAGGGCCGCGCGCTCTACATCGTCACCAACAAGCGCATCAAACCGACGCGGCTCATCATCGATCATCTCGGATGGAGTGCGCATTTTCGCGGCATCCATGCGCTCGATGGCCTCGACCCGCCGACCGTCAATAAAACTGCACTGGTGCGCGAAGTGCTGCAGCGCGAATCTTTGACGAGCACGCAAACCTGGATGGTCGGCGACTCGGCCGAGGACCGGCAGGCCGCCGAGGGCAACGGGCTCGATTTTTTGGCCGCCACCTGGGGTTATGGCGCCGCGGCGGCAGATCAAAAAAATCTTGCTGCACAGCTCGCCAGTCCGCTCGAGCTGCTGCAGCGTATCAGAGCTTACGCGGCCGGACGCACGCCCTGACTGACGCGCCGGCGTGTCCGCTCAGAGCCTCATGCCGCCGTCGACATCGACACAGCGACCCGTGAAGAAATCGTTTTCGACGATGAACACCGCCGTCGCCGCAATCTCGGCGGCATCGCCCAAGCGCCGCAACGGAACCTGCGCCGTCATTTTCTCGAGAATCTCCGGCCGCATGGCCGAGAGAATGTCAGTGCGCGTGTAGCCCGGAGCGATGGCGCCCGTGCGGATGCCGTAGCGCGCGAGTTCCTTGCCCCACACTTCGGCCATCGCCGCCACGCCCGCTTTGGCCGCGCTGTAGTTGGTCTGGCCTGCATTGCCGTAACGCGACACGCTCGAGATGTTGATGATCACGCCACCCTTGCCGCGCTTGATCATGCGCTCGGCGGCTTCACGACCACAAAGAAATACGCCAGTGAGATTGATGTCGATAACCGCCTGCCACTGATCGAGGGTCATCTTGCCGGTGACCGCGCCGTCCTTGACCTTGATCAACAGCCCATCCTTGACGATGCCGGCATTGTTGACGAGCACATCGACACCACCAAAATCGGCTGCGACTGCATCCATGCCGGCCACCACCGCAGCCTCTTGCGTGACGTTGACGACGTAGCCCCGGGCTTTCACGCCCTTGGCCTCGCAGAGCCGCACGGTCTCATCGAGATCGGCCTGATTGAGATCGAACAGCGCGACATTTGCGCCACGCGCTGCAAATGCGCGTGCCATGTCGCGACCGATACCGCGTCCGCCGCCCGTCACCACTACCGTGCTGCCCTGGATCTGCATGTCGAACTCCGTGAAAAATCGGTTACGGCGTCGTAAGCCGTTACGGCATCATAATAGGCCGCGATAGGCCGCGATAGGCCGCGTGCCCTGCCGCGCGACCTGCCGCGCGACCTGCCGTGCGACCTGCCGTGCGACCTGCTCGACTGCGTAGACCCCGGAGACGCCATGCTCAAACTGCGACCCGCTCGCCACGACGACGCTACCACCCTGCTCGAACTGATTCGCGAGCTGGCCGATTACGAAAAGCTGCTCGATCAGGTGGACGCCACGGCGCCCGCGCTCGCGCAAGCCTTATTCGGCGCGAACCCGCGGGTCTTCAGCGACGTTGCCGAATGGACTAAGCAAGGCAAAACCACGGTCGCAGGATTCGCGCTGTGGTTCTACAACTTCTCCACCTTTCGCGGACGGCATGGCATTTATCTCGAAGATCTCTTCGTGCGCCCGGAATTTCGTGGTCATGGGATTGGCAAGGCGCTGCTGTCCAATCTCGCCAAACGCTGCGTCGATGAGCAGCTGACGCGTCTTGAATGGGCCGTGCTCGATTGGAACACCCCAGCGCGACAGTTCTATGAATCGCTGGGTGCGCAGGCACTTACCGAGTGGGTACCGCATCGCGTCACGGGCGCAGCGCTGCCAAAGCTCGCCTATCCAGCGACTCACGCAGAGCAAGCGCCGCCTCGACAGTGAACTCGCCGCCCGCCAAGGCCACTTCGACCTCGGCGATCGACAGACAAAGAAATTTGCTGACTTCGCCATCGCGACCGATGGGTACAAAGTCCAGCGGCAACTCGAGATCGGCCACGATCACGAGTTCATCATGCATGCCGAAGGTAGTCTCGCGAAGACTGCGGATGATCATCCCCGGAAAATCGATGCGGCGCGCAAGCCCGACCGGCACCCCCGCCTCTTCCCACGCTTCGCGCAACGCGGTGCGCCGCGCCGACTCGCCAGCCGACACGCCGCCTGCCGCAAGATTGTCGAGCTTGCCGGGATCGGCCCGCTTCAGTTCACTGCGGCGCGCCACCCACACTCGACCATCGGCGCGATAGCCATTAACGTGCACGGCGCGGTTTTGCAGACCCAAGGTACGAAAGGCGCCGCGCTCGCAACGCGCGATTTCCGCGCCGTCCTGATCGAGCACGGCTGACAACTCGTTACGCCAGTCGGCGATCAGCCCCTTGCGGTGCAGGCCCTGCGCCACCTGTTGCAAGGCGCGGCTACGCGCCGAGCGCGCGACGCCGGGTTCGCTCAAGCGCAAGCCGAGATCAGCCGCTTCGATCCCCGGCAAGTCAGCGAGCATCCGCGCGACATCGCGACGGACGCGACCGCGAATGGCACCACCCAACCAGAACGGGACGTACGACGAGGGCGCTGGGTCGACCATCAGTCGCGAAGAAAATCGACGACCGTGCGCGTGAAATCTTCGGCCTGCTCGAGGTGCGAGCGATGGGCGGCATCGAGCACCACGAGATCCGCGCCGGCGATACCGTCGGCCAATTCTTCGGCGCGCTCGATCGGGATCACGGGATCGTGCGCACCGGCGATCACCAGAGTGGGTGCCTGCACCTCGCCGAGACGCCCGGCAAGCTCGGCATCGCGCACGGCGATCTCGCGCACCGGGCTCTCGCGATCGGCAAGTACGCGGTCGGTCGCGAACGGCAGCACACTCGCGGCAGTGTGGGCCACCACCAGTCGCAGTACGCGCCGCGGCGCCATCAGCGCCACCTGCAGCGCCGCAAGGCCACCCATCGACAGTCCGCACCAATGCGCACGCTCGATATGCAGCGCATCGAGAACCGCGAGCGCATCGAGCGCCAGATCCTGCAGGCTGCAGGACTGCGCTGGGCCGTCATCAAACTTTGACAGCCCATGACCCCGCAGATCGAGGCGAATCACGCGAAAGAAACGCTCGAATTCGGCGAGTTGCAGGTCCCAGCTGGCAAGACTCGCAGCCAACGGATGCAACAAAACGAGTGCCGGGGCGTGGTTACGCCCCGACACGATGTAGTGGATGACGCCGCCCGCGCGTGGCAAGATCGTCGGCAGAATGTCGGTCATCAAAGATTAAATCGCCCTTCAGTCTGCTTTGTATTTGTCGTGGCAGGCCTTGCAGCTCGCACCCGTTGCACCGAAGGCCGGCTTGAGGGCCTCGAGGTCACCACCGCGCGCAGTGGTCGCGAGCGCAGTCACGTTGCCTTGCATGTCTTTCATCAAGCGCTGGAACTCGGCTTGCTGCTGCCACAACTCGGGCTTCGCCTTGCTGCTTGGGGTAATCGAGCCCGCCGGAAACAACTCCGGCACATAGTTGCCCATGGCAGCCGCGCGCTCCGCCGCGGCACGAAACGCATTGGCGTCGTAGGGTGCACGACCCGCTGCCATCGCGCCCATTAGACCCATTTGCGCACCGAGTACGGTGTATGCCGACTGGCGCAGCTTCACCTGTTGCGCAGCCCGCGCATCCTGCGCGCTGGCGCTCGGTAGCCAGGTCGTCACAGCGACCAGACTCGCGGCAAGGGCAACGAGAAGCGATTTACGGATCTGGAACATGAGCCACTCCTTGGGGTGATGCGACACGGAAGACGAAACCAAGCCGGATTGTATGCCGAAGGCGATAGCAGGTCGCAACCAAGCGCAGGCTCTGCTACGCTCCGCGGCCTTTTTGGCCCTGCGTGGGTCGTCCCGGAAGCTTTCATGGCCACCGCCTGCCCCATTCGCAATATCGCGATCATCGCTCACGTCGACCACGGCAAGACCACACTGGTCGATTGCCTGCTGAAGCAATCAGGCACCTTTGCCGCACACGAACGCGTCGGCGAGCGTGTGATGGATTCCAACGATCTCGAACGCGAGCGTGGCATCACCATTCTCGCCAAGAACTGCGCGATCGAATATCACGGTACGCGCATCAACATCGTCGACACGCCGGGCCACGCCGACTTCGGTGGTGAAGTCGAGCGCGTGCTGTCGATGGTCGATGCGGTGCTGCTGCTGGTTGATGCCGTTGAAGGGCCGATGCCGCAGACGCGCTTCGTCACCCGCAAAGCGCTCGCGCTCGGCCACAAGGCCATCGTCGTCATCAACAAAGTCGACCGGCCGGGCTCGCGCCCGAACTGGGTGATCGATCGCACGTTCGAACTGTTCGACAAACTCGGTGCGAGTGACGCGCAGCTCGATTTTCCAATCGTCTACGCCTCGGCGCTGCAAGGCTGGGCCACCACCGACCTCGCGCGCCCGGCGAGCGACATGACCGCTCTCTTTGACGCGGTTTTGGCGCACGCGCCAGCGCCGCCGACCGAAGTCGACGCGCCGCTGCAGCTGCAAATCTCGCAACTCGACTACAACCCCTATGTGGGTCGCATCGGCATTGGTCGGATTCGTCGCGGCACGCTGCTCGCCGGACGCAACGTCGCCGTACGCTGGGGTGATGAGGATCGCGGCACCGGCAAGATCGGCCAAATTTTGAGCTTCCGCGGGCTCGAGCGCTTTCCGGTGGAGAGCGCCTCGGCCGGTGACATCGTCGCCATCACCGGCATCGATGCAGTGAACATTGGCGTCACGCTCTGCGACCCCGAACAGGCCGACGCGCTGCCGCCCATCAAAGTTGACGAGCCCACGCTCTCGATGACCTTTCAGGTCAACACGTCGCCCCTCGCCGGTCGCGAAGGCAAGTTCGTCACCAGCCGACAGATTCGCGAGCGCCTGGCCCGTGAACTGCAGAGCAACGTGGCACTGCGGGTCGAAGATACGATCGACGCCGACGTGTTCCGCGTCTCAGGTCGCGGCGAACTGCACCTGACCATCCTCGTCGAGAACCTGCGGCGCGAGGGCTATGAGCTCGCCGTCGGCAAACCCCAGGTTTTGAAGCGCGTGGTCGATGGCGTGGTGCAGGAGCCTTTCGAAGCGCTCACCATCGACATCGACGAGGGCTACCAGGGTTCGGTCATGTCTGAGCTGGGTACGCGACGCGGCGAGTTGCTCGACATGACGGTCGAGGGCGACCCGACCGGTCGCGGCGGTGGCCGCGTGCGGCTCGAATATCGAATCCCGGCGCGTGGTCTGATCGGCTTTCAAGGCGAGTTCATGACCATGACCCGCGGTACCGGACTCATGAGCCATATCTTCGATGGCTATGACGTGGTCAAAGGCGAGATCCCCGAGCGCCACAACGGCGTGCTGATCAGCAATGAAAACGGCGAGGCCGTCGCTTATTCTTTGTTCACGCTGCAGGCGCGCGGCCGGCTGTTCGTGGAGCATGGCTCGAAGGTCTATGAGGGCATGATCATCGGCATCCACAGCCGCGACAACGATCTCGTCGTCAATCCGATCAAGGAAAAAAAGCTCACCAACATTCGCGCTGCCGGCAAGGACGACGCCTTGTTGCTGACCCCGCCCATCGCGCTCACGCTCGAATATGCAGTCGAGTTCATCAACGAAGACGAACTCGTCGAAGTGACGCCGCAATCGATCCGCCTGCGCAAGCGCTTCCTGAAAGAGCACGAGCGCAAGCGCGCCGCGCGTGACGCCGAGGTCGCCGTCGGCTGAAGCGGCTGATGCCCGCTCGCCGAGTCACCAGCGGCCTAGCTGCCGGCGACTATTTTTTGCGTGGCCCCGGAATGAACGCGTTGGTACGGCGAATGTAATCGGCGTACTCGGGACGGCGCTGACCGATATCGCGCTCGAGCAGCGTCACCCCGGACACCCGCAGCAGCAGCAGCGTCATGAGCACCGGGCCGAAAATGCTCCACCAAGCGCCGCCCGACAGGGCGATCAGGTAAAAAGCCCACCACTGCGCGCAGTCACCAAAGTAATTCGGGTGGCGAGTGTAGCGCCAAAAACCGCGATCCATGACTTTGCCGGCATTGGCAGGGTCGCGCCTGAAGCGGGCGAGCTGCCAGTCGCCACCGGCCTCGAAGGCAAAGCCTAGCAGCCACAGCGCAAGTCCGAGGTAGTCGAGTACACCGAGCAGCGCCTCGCTGCCGATGGCGCCATGCAGGGGTAGCGAAATCACCCAGGCCAAAACCGCCTGTAAGGCGAACACGCGATACAGGCTGCTGAACGCAAAACCCGGTTCATTGCGCTGGCGGATCGCCTGGTAGCGCCGATCCTCTTCATGGCCCCAATTGCGGGCCGTGATGTACACCGAGAGCCTGATCGCCCACAGGGCCACCAGCACAAAGAGCAGCCGGCCGCGCACCGTCTCCGCCGGGAACCCGGCATAGACCAGAATCGCCACCAAAAACATCAGCGACCAAAGAGTATCGACCACATCGACATTGCGCCGAGGCAAAGAAACCAGCCAGCCAAGGGCTGCCAGACCCAGCATCCAGGGCAGCGCCTGAAGGTATTCAAAAAATTGAAACATGCGGTAACTCCTGAGGTCGCAGTTTGAACCGCGACGAGGCCATGGACAACTCTCGCCCCTAGTCTATGATTATCCCCATGATTGCGCTGTTCGGTTCCATCGTCGTTCTGGTGACGGTAATCGTCGGCTTCCTGATGGCGGGTGGCAGCCTGTTGTAGCTGTGGCACGCCTCCGAATACGTCGTGATCCTCGGCGCTGCACTCGGCGCCTTCATCACCGGCAACTCCCTCAAGGTCGTCAAAGCTTCGTTTGCAGGGGCGATCAGCCTCATCAAGCCGCT
>Ga0194131_10001858_pt1 | contig 35463 bp, 32 predicted proteins | sample TA2KigO120mmetaG_FD_148631 | JGI IMG/M metagenome (GOLD analysis project Ga0194131, IMG submission 148631) | Freshwater microbial communities from Lake Tanganyika, Tanzania - TA2015053 Kigoma Offshore 120m | ecosystem: Environmental > Aquatic > Freshwater > Lake | place: Tanzania: Lake...
CGGCGCGTCGTCGCGGACGCGCCCTCGCGGGCGGCTGCACAGGCCGCGGCGCGCCACGCCGGGACCGAGGTCGTCGCGGCCGAGGAACTATGGGGGTCCTCGGCGCGGGGCGAGGAAGCCGAGCGCGATCCCGCGGCCGGGGGGGTCGATCCGGCGACGCCGCACAGCGTGATCTACACCTCGGGCACGACCGGCCGCCCGAAGGGCGCGGTGCTCACCCACGGCAACTTCTACTGGAGCGCGGTCGGCTCCGCGCTGAACCTGGGGGTGCGTGCCGACGACCGCTGGCTCGCGTGCATGCCGCTCTTCCACGTGGGCGGCCTCTCGACCCTGCTCCGCTCGGCGATCTACGGCACGACCGCCGTGATCCACCCGCGATTCGACGAACAGGCGGTCAACCGCGCGCTGCGGGAGGACGGCATCACGCTGCTGTCGGTGGTCGCGGCGATGCTGCAGCGGATGTTCGCGGCGGAGGCGTCGCCGTGCCCGGCGTCGCTGCGCGCGGTGCTGCTCGGGGGCGGCCCCGCTCCGCGCCCGTTGCTCGAGGCGGCGCGCGACCGTGGGGTGCCGGTGCTGCAGACGTACGGCCTCACCGAGGCCGCCTCGCAGGTGACGACGCTCGCGCCGGAGGAGGCACTGCGCAGGCTCGGCTCGGCGGGGCTGCCGCTCGCGGGGACGACGCTTCGCGTGGAGCGCGACGGGCAGCGAGCGGGGGCCGGCGAGGTCGGCGAGATCCTCGTGGCCGGGCCGACCGTGACCCCCGGGTACCTTGGGCATTCCGATGCGACCGCGGAGGCGCTGCGCGAGGGCTGGCTGCACACGGGAGATCTCGGGTTCGTCGACGAGGACGGCTCCCTCACGGTCGTCGACCGTCGCGACGACCTGATCGTGACGGGTGGCGAGAACGTCTACCCGGCGGAGGTCGAGGAGGCGCTGCTCGCGCACGGGGGCGTCGTCGAGTGCGCGGTCGTCGGGCTCGCCGACGCGGAGTGGGGCCAGCGAGTGACGGCGGTGGTCGTCGCGCGCCGCGGGCGCGGGGTGAGCGCCGCGCTGCTCGACGGCTTCCTGCGCGGGCGGCTCGCCGGGTACAAGCTCCCCCGCACGTACGACCTGCGAGAGGAGCCGCTCCCGCGCACCGCGTCGGGGAAGGTGCAGCGCCACCTGCTGCGCGAGGCGCTCGAGCGCTCAGGTGCGGGCCGGGGCCAGGGGCGGGACTAGAGCGTCGGGGGCGGCTCGCCCGTGCACGCGGCCCAGGCGTGCCCGAGCATCGTGCGCGCGAGCGCCGCGCCGGGGCAGTAGTTCACGACCGCGCGATCGTCGAAGACGCCGTAGTGCCGCGTGAACAGATCGCGCGAGGGGTCGAGGCTGCGCAGGCCGTCGCGGTAGGCGTTCATTTCGCCGCGCTGCGGCGCGTAGGCGTCGCCGACCGCCGGGTCGCTCCAGAGCACCGACTGCAACACCGCGTACACAGAGTCGATCCCGGTACGCACCTCCGCCTGGCGGAGGTCGGGGATCGCGTGCCGGGCGCCGGCGTCGCGCAGGAGCGCGTGCATCGTCTCGTGCCAGACGCGTGTGCGCGGCGTCCCGGGCTCGACCTCCGCGGCGCGCCGAGCGTAGGCGTCGGCGACCGCCCGCGCGTCGAAGAGCTCGGGCATGAGGTCGAGCAGCTCGTGCAGGCGGGCGGCGAAGCCGGGCTCGAACTTCGAGACGAGGATCCGCGTGGCGTCCGCGCGCACGATGCGGCGTGGGCGGTCGACCTCGACCTCGTCGCGGAGCCAGGCGTTGAGCGCCGCCTCGAGGCGCGCCTCGGGGGCGTCGTCGCGGTCGTCGCGGGACAGGGCGCGCATCGCGGTCATCGTGCCATACTCCGCCGCCGGAGGTGCGCATGACGCGGCGGCTGCTCGTGGGTGGGGCCGAGATCATCTCGCTGCCGGACGGATCCGCCGCGCTCGGCGGTCCGCCGACCGCCGGTGCCGCGGTGCGTCCCGGCGTCGACTGGGCCGGGTACCACGCCCGGCACCCGGACGGCTTCCACGGACCGGACCACCACTGGCGCGTGCACAACGGCTGCTACCTCGTGCGCGCCGGAGGGGCGAGCGTGCTCGTCGACCTCGGCGTCGGGCGCGGGCCGTACCCGCGCTACGCGGGCCTCGAGGGAGCACTGCCCCGCTCGATGGAGCGCGCGGGCGTGGTGCCGGAGGAGGTCGATGTCGTCTTCTTCACGCACGCGCACCCCGATCACGTTGGCTGGAGCCTGAAGCCCGACGGCACTCCGACGTTTCCACGCGCGCGCTACGTGCTGCACCGCGCGGACTGGGAGGAGTACGCGGTCCGGCGCAGCCCGCCCCCGCGCTACGTGGAGCGCTTCGTCGCCCCGCTGCTCGCGCTGGGTGTGCTCGAGCTGATGGACGGCGAGCGCGCGCTTGCCGAGGAGGTGGTCGCGCTGCATACGCCGGGGCACACGCCCGGGCACATGAGCGTGCTCGTCGGGCGAGCCGGGGACCGCGCCGTGATCACGGGCGACGTCGTGGTCAGCCCGTTCTACGTGAGCGAGCCGGAGCAGCCGTTCGGGTCGGACATCGACCCCCAGCAGGGGATCCGCACGCGCGTCGCCCTCGTCGCGCGCGCGGAGGCGGAGGGGCTGCGCCTCGTCGGCGGCCACATGCCGGAGCCCGGCTGGGGCGAGGTCGTGCGCGTGAACGGCCGCCGCTGGTTCCGCGCGCTCTGATCGCGGCCATCAGCCCCGGCGTTGACGGCTCGCGGGGCGCGCTGCCAGAATCGGGCGAGTCATCCCGACCGTAGCGGGAAGGACCCGGAGATCACACAGGCACCCGACGACCACCCCGGCAACTACTTCTACCTCGACCTGCACACGCACTCGGCCGACGGCTCCGACGACGCGGGCGCGACGGTCGAGGGCTACCTGCGCTGGATCACCGGCCGGCGCCGCTTCGGCTACCGCATCGATGGCTTCGTCCTGACCGAGCACCGCCGCTTCGACCCGAAGCTCGACTACTCCCGACTGGCCGAGCAGTACGGCGTGGCCGTGCTGCGCGGGGTCGAGGTCGAGACGGACGTCGGCCACGTGCTCGTGTACGGGGTGCGCGATGGCTTCTACAAGGAGTTCGACCTCGCGAACGTGGCGCTCCCGTACCGGGACGTCTTCCGGGCGGCGCGCGAGCACGGCGGGCTCGCGGTGGGGGCGCACGCGGGGCGGCCGCGCATCGGGCTCGCGGAGCACGTCGATCGCCGCGGGATCTCGCTGGACGGGGTCAGCGTGATCGAGGCGCTCAACGGCGGCAGCAACGACTCCGAGAACGCGCACGCGCTGCACCTGGCCGAGGAGCGCGGGCTCCTCAGCGTCGGCGGCAGCGACTCGCACTTCGTGAGCGAGGTGGCGCGCTGCCTGACGGCGTTCCGCCGCCCGGCGCACCGGGTCGAGGCGCTCGTCGAGGAGCTGCTGAGCGGCGAGTTCCGGCCGGTGGCCGTGGAGGAGACGCACGACGACGAGGAGATCCGCGAGCGCTCGCGTCGCCTGACCGCCGCGCGCTCGACGGCGGAGGCGGTGCACCACGAGGGCGGCGAGGTCGAGTACGACCACAGCGCCGTCGGTGTCGAGGTGCCGATCGGCACCGCCGAGATCACGCACGAGCAGATCGCGGCCTACTGCGAGTCGACGGGAGACACGAACCCGCTCTACCTCGACGCGGCGGCGGCGAAGGCGGGTCCGTACGGCTCGATCGTCGCGCCCCCGGGGCTGCTGCAGGCGCTGATCCAGGGCCGCGCGCCCGATCCGAAGGTGAAGTACGGGAACACGCAGTTCATGGCGGGGACGCGGCTCGAGTACTACGCGCCGGCGCGCCCCGGTGACACGATCACCGGCTACGCGTCGATCAAGGAGGTCTACCAGAAGACCGGTCGCAGCGGCCGTATGGTGTTCGTCGTCTCGCGCACGCGCTACGCGAACCAGCGCGGCGAGGATGTCGCGGCGCACGAGAGCTCGGTGGTCCATCGCCAGGTGGCCCCGCGGAACGGCTAGCGGGAGGCAGGCGGTGCGATGACCGTGCAGACACAGCGCTACTTCGAGGACGTCTGGCCCGGCGACGAGTACGTCGAGGAGCATCAGCCGAGGCCCGAGGACGTGCTCGAGTTCGTGCAGATCAACCGCATGGGGCAGGCGGGTCGCGGGGGGAACACCGACGGCCGCTTCACGGACGCGGAGGGCGCGCGGCGGCAGGGGCTCGAGCGCCCGATCGTTCCGGGCAACATGAGCATGGCGCTGCTCACGCGCCTCGTCACCGACTGGATGGGGCCGCAGGGCCGGCTGCGCAGCATCGAGCTGAGCTTCCGGCGCCCGGTGCTGCACAACGACAAGCTGCAGGCGACGGCGCTCGTCACCGACGCGAGCGACGAGGACGGGGTGCCGACGGCGACGCTCGACGTGTTCTTCGCGAACGAGCGCGGCGAGCGGCCCGTGCAGGGCACGGCCGTGGTCGAGCTCCCACGCCGCACCGCGGCGCCACAGGAGATCGACTAGCCGTTCGCGGCGAGGGCCCCGCGGTCCCTGGTTCTCCCGGTCGCCGCAGGCGCGCCCGCGGGCCCGGGCTGGGGAGGTGCGCGCGTGGACGTGCTGACGGACCCCTGGTCGCAAATCGTCGGGTGGGACGGCCACCTCGAGTGGGGGATCGTCCCGCTCCGGCTCGTGCTCGGCTACGTCCTCCTCTACTCGGGCGCGAAGAAGTTCCGCGATGGGATCAGCAGCACGGTGGCGTGGATGCGCGGGCTCGGCCTGCCGATGCCGCAGCTGCTCGCGCGCTGGACTGCCGGCGTCGAGGTGGTGGGCGGCGCGCTGGTACTCGTGGGGTTGCTCACTTCGTGGGTCGCGGTGCCGCTCGCCGCGAACATGCTCGGCGCGGCGCTCACGCAGAAGTTCCTGTTGCACGCGCCGTTCAGCGGGGGTGACGTGCAGGGCTACGAGCTCGACGTGCTGATGGTCGCGGGCGCGGTCGCGCTCGTGTTCAGCGGGGCGGGCCCGCTCTCCTTCGACGCGCTCCTCGCCGGCTAGCCGGCGCCCGCGCCCTCCGCGTCGCCGTCGTCCACGAGCACGACCGGCGCCGCGCGCAGCGCGAGCGCGACCTCCGTGCCCTGCGCGTGCAGGCGCGGGCCCGCGCGCACGCGCACGAGCGCGCCGCCGACCAGCCGGACGTGCAGCACCTGGTCGTGACCGTAGTACTCGCGGGCGACGAGCCGCCCCGGGACGCCGTCCGGGCGCAGCTCCACGTCCTCCGGTCGCACCACGATCGCGACCCGATCGGCCCCGGCGGGTGCTGGGTACTCGCCGAAGGGGGTGGCCACGCACCCGCCGTCTGCGCGCGCACGGAAGAGGTTCGCGTCGCCGATGAACTCGGCGGCGTGGATCGTCGCCGGGAGGCGGTAGATCTCGTCGGGCGTGCCGACCTGCTCGATGCGCCCGCGCCACATGAAGGCAACGCGGTCGGCGATCGAGAGTGCCTCCTCCTGGTCGTGGGTCACGAGGATCGCGGTGGTGCCAGCGCGCTTCACGATCTCGCGCAGCTCGCCGCGGACGCGCGCGCGCAGCGTGGGGTCGAGGTTCGAGAAGGGCTCGTCGAGCAGGAGCAGCCGCGGGCGCGGCGCGAGCGCGCGGGCGAGCGCGACGCGCTGCTGCTCGCCGCCGGAGAGCTCGTGCACGCGGCGGTCCGCGAACCCCGAGAGCCCGGTGAGCGTGAGCACCTCCGCCACGCGCCCGCGGCGGTCGCCGGGCACGGGGACGCCGTACGCGACATTCTCCCCGACGCTCATGTGCGGGAAGAGCGCGTAGTCCTGGAACACCATCCCGATGCCGCGCCGCTCGGGGGGCACGTGCACCGACGGCGCCGCGACGAGGTCGCGAAGGAGCGTGAGCCGGCCGGCGCTCGGCCGCTCGAACCCCGCGAGCAGGCGCAGCGCGGTGGTCTTGCCGCAGCCCGACGGCCCGAGGATCGCGAAGAGCTCCCCGGCGATCACGTCGAGCGTGAGGTCGGCGATCACGGTCGTGGCGCCGAACGTGCACACGAGGCCGTCCGCGCGCACCGCGCGCTCCGCGGTTGGGGAGCGGTTCATCGGCGCGCCCCCGCGTAGTGCATGACCGCGAGCGCGAGCGCGGAGATCGTGATCAGGGTGAGCGCCGGGAGGGAGGCCTCCGCGAAGCGGGCGTCGCTCGTCGCGGACCAGACGCGGGTGGCGAGCGTGCGGAAGCCCGGCGGCGCGAGGATCAGCGTCGCGGGCAGCTCCTTCATCGTCGTGAGGAAGACGAGCGCAGCGCCGGCGAGCAGCCCGCGCGCGGAGAGCGGGACCGTGACCGACGTGAAGACCTCGCGCGGGCGCCGTCCGAGCCCCCGTGCGGCCTCCTCCATCGACGGGCGCACCTGCAGCAGCGAGACCCGCGCGGTGCCGACGGCTTGCGGCAGAAAGAGCAGCGCGTAGGCGAGCACGAGCAGCGCGAGCGTCTGGTAGAGCCAGCCGACGTTGATCGCGGCGAACACCAGCGCGAGCGCGACCACGAGCCCCGGCAGCGCGTAGCCGGTGTAGGCAAGCACCTCGACGGCGCGGCTGAAGAGGCGGTCGCGGAAGCGGACGCTGAGCACGGCGACGGGGACCGCGGCGAGCGTGGTGACGAGCGCGGCCAGCGCGGAGGCGGCGACGGAGTCGAGCGCCGCGACCCACACGCCGGGCAACGCGATGCCCGAGGCGGCGGCGCGCGCGAGCCAGTAGCCGAGCACGCCGACGGGCAGCACGAGCGCGAGCGCGAGCACGCCGCCGACGAAGGCGAGCGCCGGCCAGCGCCAGCGGCCGAGCGGCACGGGCGCCGGCGGGCGCGCGTGGCCGCGCACGACGTCGTACCGCCGCCGGCCGCGCGTCCACACCTCGAGCGCAACGATCACGAGCGCGAGCGCCGCGAGCGCGCCCGCGAGCGCCGCGGCGCCACTGCGGTCGAAGGTCGACTCGTAGCGCAGGAAGAGGACGCGGGTGAAGGAGTCGAACCGCATCAACGTGGGCCCGCCGAAGTCCGAGAGCGTGTAGAGCGCGATGAGCAGCGCGCCCGAGAGCAGGGCGGGTCGAAGCTGCGGGAGCACGAGCCGACGGAACGTGGTCCAGCGCCCGAATCCGAAGCTGCGCGAGAGCTCCTCGAGCCGCGGATCCGCGGCGGCGAGCGCGGGTCGCAGGGTCATCAGCAGGTAGGGGTAGGTGAAGAGCGTCAGGACGAGCGTGGCGCCCCAGAAGCCCGTGATCGCGGGGAGGCGCTCGACGCCGAGCGGGGAGAGCGCCTGCTGCAGCAGGCCGCGGGGGCCCAGCGCCGCCAGGAACGCGAGCGCGCCGACGTAGGACGGGACGGCGAGCGGGAGCGAAGCGAGGATCCCGATCGCGCGGCGGCCGGGCAGGTCGGTGCGCTCCACGAGCCAGGCGAGCGGGAGGGCGATGGCGGCGGCGGCGAAGGTGACGGCGCCCGCGAAGACGAGCGTTCGCAGCGTGAGCTCGAGTGTCGACCGCGCAAGCAGCACCTCGGCCGCGGCCGCCGGGTCGTCCGCAGCGCGCACGAGGAGGTAGACGGGCGGCGCGAGACACGCGACCGCAACCAGGGCGGCGAGGGCCGCGACGAGCGGAGCCGGCCCGCCGCGTCGCGGGGAGGGCACTCGCAGCGGGAGGGGGAGGGTCGTCACGCGGGGGCGCTCCGCAGTCGGCCGATGGTGAGAGCGCGCTTTCCGGGGCGCCCGCTCAGGATGCCCCGGTCAGCCCGCAAGGAACAACCACCCATTGTCCCGGGCGCAGGGCCCGAACGTCCCGCGTGAACGTAGCTCACGCCTCTCCGCGGATGCTGGGAACAGCTCGTAGTGTTCATGTGCACGATGGTTGCTTATTAGTTGATCCTAACGCAACTTGTTCGCTCCACCAAATGCAGGACGGCAGGAGGCAAGATGAGGAGAGCGCTGCGCGTGCTCATCCTGGGCGGGCTGCTCGGCCTGCTCGCCGCCGCGTGCGGTGACGACGAGGAGGTCACGGTCTACTCCGGCCGCAACGAGGCGTTGATCGCACCGCTGCTCGAGCGCTTCACGAAGGAGACCGGCGTCAAGGTGGCGGTGAAGTACGGCTCCACCTCGGAGCTCGCGGCGACGCTGCTCGAGGAGGGGGACCGCACCCCCGCAGACCTGTTCATCGCGCAGGACGCGGGCGCGCTCGGGGCGGTGCAGTCGGCCGGGCTCTTCGCGCCGCTGGACGAGGCGCTGCTCTCGCGCGTCCCCGCCGCATTCCGCTCGGAGACCGGTCACTGGGTGGCGCTCTCGGGCCGGGCGCGGGTGGTCGTCTACAACACGGAGCGCGTGCGGCCGGCGGACCTGCCGAAGTCGATCCTCGACTTCACGGACGCGCGCTGGAAGGGCCGCATCGGATGGGCACCGACGAACGGGTCGTTCCAGGCGTTTGTGACCGCGCTGCGCGTCGACCGTGGCGAGGACGCCGCGCGCGCGTGGCTGCGCGGGATGAAGGCGAACGGCGTGGTCGACTACCCCAACAACACGGCGATCGTCGAAGCGGTCGGCGCGGGCGAGATCGACGCGGGGTTCGTGAACCACTACTACCTCTACAACTTCCTCAAGGAGCGCGGCGACGGCTTCAAGGCGCGCAACTACTTCACGGCGCCCGGCGACGTCGGCACGCTCGTGAACGTCGCGGGCGCGGGCATCCTGAGGCCTTCGAAGGCGGACGGTGCGAAGCGGCTGCTCGAGTACCTGCTCTCGGAGAGCGCGCAGCGGTACTTCGCCGAGCAGACGTTCGAGTACCCGGTGATCGCGGCGGTGAAGCCGAGCGCGGACCTGCAGCCGCTGGCCGAGATCCGTCCGCCCGCGCTCGAGCTGAGCCGGCTCGAGGATCTGCGGGGGACGCTCAAGCTGCTGCGGGAGAGCGGGGTGCTCCCGTAGCCCCGCCGGCGGGAGATGCGGGGGCCCCGCTACGTGCCCGCGGCCCCGTCGCGGCGCTGCGCCCCGAGCCGCACGAGCACCTGCGCGAAGGTCGCGTACTCCTGGGCGCCGACGACCGCGTAGCGGTCGTCGAAGATGAATGTCGGGATCCCGGTGACGCCGGCCTCGTAGGAGTGCGCGATGCCCTCGTCGACCCGCGCGCGGTACTCGTCCGCGTCCAGCGCCCGCGCGAGGGCGTCGCCGTCGAGGTCCGCGTCGGCGGCCGCGCGCACGAGCACCTCCGCCCGCGAGATGTCTTCGAAGTCCGTGAAATTCGCCTTGAAGAGCGCGCGATGGTATGCGAGCACCTGCTCGGGCGTGCCGTGGTTCGCCGCGAACTCCGCCGCCTGCAGCGCCCGGTGCGAGTTCGGTGTGAAGGTGCGGCCCCGCCGGAACTCGATCCCGCGCTGCTCGCCCATCAGCTCGAGGTGGTTCCTCGGCGTGTCCGCGCTCGTCTGCGGCTTGCGCTGGCGACCCTCGGGTGGGATCGATGGGTCGAGCAGGAACGGCGCCCAGCGCAGCGCGACGTCCCACTCCCGGTAGATGCGCTCGACCTCCACGAGGCCGACGTAGCACCAGGGTCAGATGAAGTCGGAGACGACCGTCAGCGAGAGCTTCGTGACGGGGTCGATGGCGCTCATGTGCGGAGTATACGTGCGCGCTGGCACGTCAGAGGTCGATCGCGAGCGTCGACCAGCCGAAGCCCTGCGCCCCGCCGGGGGCGCCGTTCAGCGGATCGAAGTACTCGCGGAAGCCGTGTCGTTCGATGAGCTCGAGGGTGGCGGCCCGGATCTCGTTCGCCTCGTCGTCGAAGCCGTGCTGGCGCAGGCCATGGACGAGGAACCAGTTCGTGTTCACCCAGGTGCCGCCGCGCCAGATGCGCTCACGCCCGTCGACGCGGCTGTCGGCGCGGAACTCGGGCTCGTGGAGCGCGACCGAGGGGACCGGATAGCGCGGCCAGAAGCGGTCCGGGCGCGTGAGCTGGCCATCAACGAGCTCTTCCGCGACCGCGCGGGGGAGCATGCGCAACATGAGCGGCATCAGCGAGACGATCGTGTGCACGGTGGCCGGCTCCTCGTAGGGGCCGTTCAGGTTCCAGAAGGTGCCCGCGGCGGGGTCGTAGGAGCGCTCGAGGAGCGCGTCTAGGGAGCGCTCCGCCTGGGCGCCCGCCCACGCGGCGTCCTCCGTGTCGCCCGCGGCCTCCGCCAGCCGCGCCAGCGCGGTGAGGCCCGCGATCAGGCAGCTGTTCACGAGCACGTCCTCGACGGCGAACGACCCGGGTGCGTGGAGGATGCGGTGCGCCGACCAGCCGCGGAGCTTGTTGCGCAGGGTGACCAGGCGCATCGCGGCGTTCAGCCGCAGCGCCCCCGGGTTGCGCGTCAGCCCGAGCGCGGCGTCGTACGCCGGGCTGAAGTCGAGGCCCGACTCGGACGGCGCGACGATCGAGACGAGGCCGTCGTCGTCGGCGTCGCGCTCGGCGAGCAGCCAGCGGTGGTAGCGCGTCACGCCGGGCAGGAGGTCGCGCAGGACCTCATCGCCGCCGCCGGCGTCGAAGACGCGCTCGAGCGCCTGCGCGAGCACGGGCGGCTGGATCAGCTCGCTCGTCGCGGGCTTGCCGGCCGCCACCGGGACGAAGGGCGCGCCGACCCAGGCTCGCGACTCGAGCCAGTGCCAGCTGCGGTTCATCGTGTGGCGGCGGTCCCAGAAGACGACGTGCGGGATGAAGCCGTTCGGCCGCTGCCAGGCGAGCAGCGCCCGCAGCTCGTCGGCCGCGCGCTCGACGTCGAAGTGCACCCAGGCGATCGCGTGGAAGCACGAGTCCCAGAACCACTGGAACGGATAGGACGCGACGGCGGGGACGGTGAAGCGGTGGCGGCGGCCGTTCAGCGTCGCCTCGCGGCTGTTCGCCTCGAGCTGCGCGCGGGCGCGCGCCCGGAGCAGCTCTAACGACGGCATCGCCGCGGGCCTTGCGGCGTGCGGGGCGGGTTCGCACGGCGGAGCGCCATCACGGCGGCGGTCACGGCGCTCCGCTACCCCTCGACCTCTTCCTCCTCGGGCGCGTACAGCTCCTCCCACCTGGTCGCGGTGTACTCCCAGAGGAGCTCACGTGGGACGTGCCGCGCGATCCCTCGCGGAGCAGGTAGCTGACCAGCTCGTCGTCGCGGTTCTCGAAGTCGACCCACATCGGGTCGTCGTCGAGCAGCCCGCGGATCTCGCCGATGATGGTCTCCGGGGTGCGCTCGCGTGCCATCGCTGCCTCCACTCACGACCATCCTAACGAGCTCTCGCCTACGTCCTACCTGCGGGGCGTTCCGGGTTCTGTGCGCGGGGAGTCGCGCGTATACTCGGCCGGCTGATCGACCCGGAACCCCCCGCAGCGACAAGGACGCGGAGATGGCGCGCGAGTACGAGAACCTGCTGATCGATCGTGTCGGGACCGACGGGCGCATCGCGCGCGTCACGCTCAACCGTCCCGAGAAGATGAACGCGCTCTCGCAGGAGCTGCTCTTCGAGTTCCGCGACGCGCTCGAGGACCTCGAGGCGGACGACAGTGCGCGCGTGCTCGTCGTGCGCGGCGCGGGCCGCACGTTCAGCGCGGGCTACGACCTCACGCCCGCACAGCGAACCGGCGCCGACGCCATCGTGCGCGCGTTCCGGATGAGCGACGAAAAGGGGCGCCGCCTCTGGCAGGGCGTGCGCGCGGGCATGCAGCGCATCACGAACATCCACATGTACTTCTGGAACCTGCAGAAGATCACGATCGCGCAGGTTCACGGCTACGCGATCGCAGGAGGTTGCGAGCTGTCGATGATGGCGGACCTCGTGACGTGCGCGAACGACGCGCGCTTCGGTCACCCGGGGCTGCGCTTCGCCGGGACGCGCACGTCGATGATCCTGCCGCTGCTGATCGGGATGCGGAAGGCGAAGGAACTCTTCTACACGGGCGACAACATCACCGGTGAGGAGGCCGCGCGCATCGGCATGGCGAACTTCTCCTGCCCGGTGGAGCAGCTCGAGGAGCGCACGCTCGCGCTCGCGGAGCGGATCGCGATCTTGCCCGCGGACCACCTCGCGATGCTCAAGATCCACATGAACCGCTTCCACGAGAACATGGGGATCTACTCGTCGGTGCACGCGAGCACGGACCTCGACGCCGCGGGGACCTTCACGTCGCAGTCGTACACGTGGTCGGACAAGATGCGCGAGGGCGGCCTCAAGGACGCGCTGGCCTGGCGCGACGGGCCGTACGCGGACTACCGCTCCGCGGTGAGCCGCTAGCGAGGGCCAGGTGACCCCGTCGAAGGAGGGGCGCATGACCGCGGAGGCGACGAGCACCGGAACGGAGCAGCTGCTCGCCGAGCGCGACGGGTACGTGCTCGTGCTCACGCTCAACCGTCCTGACCGGCTCAACGCGATCAGCGGGCCGATGCTGCGGGCGCTCTCCGAGCAGCTCGTGGCGGCGAACCGCGACCCCGGGGTGCGCGTCGTCCTGCTCACCGGCGCCGGCCGCGGGTTCTGCTCGGGGCTCGACCTCGTCGACCAGCAGCGTGCGTCCTCGGGCGGCGAGGCGGCGGCGCGCCGGGCGTGGCAGCCGTTCGACCTGCGCGACGCGCCGCCGGTGGTGCTGCACCGCATGGACAAGCCCGTGATCTGCGCGCTGAACGGCGCCGCCGCGGGCTACGGCATGGACCTCGCGCTGCTGTGCGACATCCGCATCGCCGGCGAGAGCGCGAAGATCGCGCCGGTGATGGTGAAACGCGGCGTGCTGCCGGAGTCCGGCGGGAACTGGCTGCTGCCCCGGCTCGTCGGGTGGGGGCGCGCCTCCGAGATCCTCTTCCGCGGGCGCGTGCTCGGTGCGCAGGAGTGCCTCGGGCTCGGGCTCGTGAACCGCGTCGTCCCCGACGAGGCGCTGATGATGACGGCGCTCGAATGGGCGCACGAGATCGCGGAGAACGCGCCGCTCGCGGTGCAGGCGACGAAGCGGATGATGCGGCTCGGGCTCGAGGAGACGTTCGAGACCACGGTCGACCATCTCGCGGTCTACCTGAGCCCGCTCTTCGCCAGCGACGACTTCAAGGAGGGCGTGCGCGCCTTCCTGGAGCGGCGCGACCCGCGCTTCGAGGGGCGCTAGCGGCCCCGCGGCAGCGGGCGTGGCGGCGCGCCGGCCGGTCGGCGCGGAGCCCGGATGGCCTGCGCGTGGTGCACCGCGGCCCGCGCGGGCGGGAGCGCCTAGAGCGAGCGGTAGAGCGCCTGCACGATCCGCTGGCCCCGCGGGTCCATCCCGCCCGTCGGCGGGCGCGTCTCGCCCGGCTGCGGCGAGAGCATCTGGTTCATCGCGTAGCCGAAGCCAAGCCGACGCTCGGGGTCCGCGAAGCCCTGCGAGCCGCCCGCGCCCGCGTGGCCGAACGTCCCCGCCGGGCGTGCGTCGCCGAACTCCGCGAACGGCAGCATGAACCCCAGCGTGCGGTGCGTCGGCACGCTGAGCGTCGCATCCACGCCGTTTGCGCGCTCCACCCGCGCTTGCTCGATCGCCGCGGCGCTCAACAGGCGCACGCCATCGACCCCGCCACCGCAGGCGAGCGCACCGTAGATCCGTGCGAGCGCGCGCGCGTTCGTGTGCCCGTTGCCCGACGGGAGCTCGGCGGCCCGCACCGCGCGGCCGTTCCAGTCGACCGCGCTGATCGCAGCCGTGATCCCCGCCGCGGGCGGCGTGCGCGCGTCGTTGATCACCTCCGCGACGCGATGATCCTCCTCCGGACCGAAGCCGATCAGGAACTCCACGCCGAGCGGGGACGCGATCTCCTCGCGCACGAACGCGCCGACACTCCGGCCGTCGACGCGGCGGATCACCTCCCCGACGAGGTGCCCGAAGGTGCCCGTGTGGTAGCCCTGCTTCGTCCCCGGCTCCCACCGCGGCGCCTGGCGCGCGAGCTGGGCGACGACCGTCTCCCAGTCGCGCGCCTGCTCGGAGCTGAGGTCCCCCTCGAGCACGTTGAGCCCCGCCTCGTGCGTGAGCAGGTAGCTCACCGGCATGCGCTGCTTGCCGGCCTGCGCGAACTCGGGCCAGTAGCGCGCGACCGGCGCCTCGAAGTCGAGCCGCCCACGGTCCGCGAGCATGTGCGCCGCCAGCGCGACCATCCCCTTCGTCGTCGAGAAGACGTTGACGATCGTGTCGCGGCCCCACGGCCGCGTGCGCGCGGCGTCGGCCCAGCCAGCCCAGAGGTCGACGACGAGTGCGCCGTCCAGGCAGACCGCGACCGACGCTCCCACGTCGCCGTGCTCCGTGAAGTTGCGCTCGAACGCCTCGCGCACCGCCGCGAACGCCGCGTCGCACCGCCCGTGGATCTCGATCGACGTCGGTGCCGCCACCGGCTCCTCCTCGTGCGGCCCGCCTGCGGCGGGCCCGGATACAGTGGCGAGGGCGGCCGGCCGGCCGCCCTCGTGTCGTGTGCTGCGACGAAGTGTCGTCGCTACGCCTCCTACTCGAACATGATCACGCTGCGCGCGACCTCGCCGTCCTTCATCGCGCGAAAGCGGTCGTTGATGTCCTCCAGCGGTGTGCGCTTCGTGATCATCTCGTCGAGCCGGAGTCGGCCCTGACGGTAGAGCTCGATGTAGCGCGGCATGTCGATCTTGAAGCGGTTCGAGCCCATCGAGCTCCCCTGCAGCTTCTTCTCGCTGAGGAGCGCGCTGCCGGGGATCTCGACCTTCTCGCCCACCGGGATCATCCCGATGATCGTCGCGGTGCCGCCCGGGCGGATCGCCTCGAAGCACTGCTCCGCGACCGTCTTCAGCCCGATCGCCTCGAACGTGTAGTCCGCGCCGCCGCCGGTCATTTCGCGGATCTTCTCGACCGGGTCCTGCAGGGAGGCGTCGACCGTGTCGGTCGCGCCGAGGTCGCGGGCGGTGGCGAGCTTGTGCTCGACCATGTCGACCGCGATGATCTTCCGCGCGCCGGCGATGCGGGCGCCCTGGATCGCCGCGAGGCCGACGCCGCCGGCCCCGAACACCGCCACCGTCGACCCCGGCTGCACCTTCGCGGTGTTGAGCGCCGCGCCCACCCCGGTCGTCACCCCGCACCCGATGAGCGCCGCCTGAGCGAACGGCATGTCGTCGTCCATCTTCACGACGCCGTTCTCGTGCAGCAGCATCCGCTCGGCGTAGGAGCCGATGTTCGCGAACTGCGTGAGGCCCTCGCCCGCCTTGCTCAGCCGCGGCGTCTGGTTCGCGCCGCGTGTGGGGCGGTTGCGACAGAGCCACGTCTCGCCGCTCAGGCAGCGCTCACAGTGCCCGCAGAACACCGAGAGACAGGCGATCACGTGCTCGCCCTTCTTGAACTCGGTCACGCCCGCGCCGACCTGTTCCACGATCCCCGCGGCCTCGTGGCCGAGCACCGCCGGCGTGCGCATCGGGTAGAGGCCCTCGACGAAGTGCAGGTCGCTGTGGCAGACACCGCTGGCCACCGTCCGTACGAGGACCTCGTGCTCACCCGGGTCGTCGATCTCGATCTGCTCGATGGTGAGCGGCTGCTTGACCTGGTGGAAGACGGCGGCCTTCATCGCGGGGCACCCCTCTCGCGCGCGTGGGAAGGTTGGCGCCGCGATTGTAGGTGGGGCGTCCAGCGACCCCGTGCTGCCCACGAATCACGACATAATACAAGGACGCCCTGGCGAGTACCTCTCGGGGGTATCGCGAGGTCGCGCTAGCGGGGAGGCGTTCTCGGCCGGCCCGCGCCGATCTGGGGGGCGTGCGGTCGATTCGTATGCGCTCCTCGCGCGCGAGCCGCGGAGGGCGCGCCGCGTTGCCTGCTCATGGCGTATCCTGTCGGTGATGACGTCCGCGCCCCCGGAGATGCCCGTCGTCGACGGCTCTGAGGTTGCCTCCATTGCCTGCGCGCTGGAGGCGGCTGGCTCGTTTGCGCTCGATCTCGAGTTCATGACGGACGGCCGCTACGTGGCAGAGCTCTCGCTCGTGCAGGTGTCGTGGGGGGACCCCGAGGCGCCGGGGGTTGCCGCCATCGACCCCTTGCGGGTGGATCCGCGACCCGTGCTCGAGGTGGTCGGTTCGCCGGCGGTCGAGACGATCCTGCACTCGGCACAGGCGGACCTCGCCCTGCTCGGGCAGCAGTTCGGGATCCGGGCGCGGCAGGTCTACGACACGCAGATCGGCGCGGCGTTCCTCGGGATGGGCGACCAGGTGGGGTACGGCGCGCTCGTCGGGCGCGTGTGCGGCGTACGCATCGACAAGGGCGCGCAGTTCACCGAGTGGTCGCGCCGCCCGCTCTCCGACGAACAGCTCTCCTATGCGCTCGACGACGTGCGGTACCTGCCGCGCATGTGGCGCGCGCTGCGCGCCGACCTCGAGGCTGCGGGGCGGCTCGGCTGGGTCGCCGAGGAGTCCGACCGCCTCGCCGAGGCGTGGGCCGAGCGCTTGCCGCCCGACCAGATGTACCGCCGCGTGCGCGGCTGGAACGGGCTGCGCCGTCGCTCGCAGGGCGCGCTGCGCGCGCTGGCGGCCTGGCGCGAGCGCGAGGCGCTCCGCGCGAACCGGCCGCCCTCCTGGATCTTGAACGACCGCACGATGCTCGAGCTCTGCCGGCGTCCACCCGAGGACGAGCCGACGATGCGCGAGGTGCGCGGGCTCGGCGACGGGACGCTCCAGCGCTACGGGAACGCGATCCTCGCGGCGGTCCGCGAGGGGCTGGACGATCCGCCGCCCGCGGAGCCGAAGCGGCCACCGGTCCCCCCGCAGGGCCGCGCGTGGCCCGCGATCCTCAGCGGCATCGTGCAGGCGGGCTGTCGCGGGGCGAACATCGCTGCGCGCTTCGTCGCGACCCGCAGCGACATCGACGCGCTCGTCGCGTGGTGGCTCACCGGCGACCGCGCCGAGGAGCCGGACCTCCCGTTGCTCGGCGGATGGCGCCGCGAGCTCGCCGGCGAAGCGATGCTCGACTGGCTGCGCGGCGAGACCACGATCGCCGTGGACGCGGAGAGCGAAGCGGGCGTGTGCATCGTGCGAGCGGACCGGCGCGCACCGGCGGCGACCCCGATCGCGGTCACGCCGCCCCACGCGCCCTCGCGTAGCGACGGCGCTGCAGCGCCGTCGCGCGACGACGGAGTTGCCGCGTCCACGATCGCCGTGCCGACCGCGCCCGCGCTGGTGCCCACCCTCGTCGCCGTCGAGCAGAGCGTCGCGGGCTAGCCCCTCATCGCCTGATCGCCCGCGGGAACGGCCTCGCCGGCGAGCACGCCGGTGCAGCGCTCGCCGTCTACCGCGAGCGCCCCGTTCACGATCGCGTACGAGAGCCCCGCGGGCGGCGCCTTCGGATCCTCGAAGGTCGCGAGGTCGACGAAGCGCTCGGGATCGAAGACGACGATGTCGGCAGCGGCGCCCGGCGCGATCACCCCGCGGTCGCGCAGCCCGAAGCGCCGCGCGGGGAGCGAGGTCACGCGTTCGACGAGCGTCTCGAGCGCCACGCCGTAGCGGCGCCGCAGCCTGCCGAGCACGCGCGGGAAGCAGCCGTAGGCGCGGGGATGCGGGAGCGAGCCGTGCGGGATCGCGTCGCTCCCCACCATGTAGTCATCGCGCGCGAGCAGCCGCATCACGTCCTCGTCGAGCCGGCGCCAGGTGGCGACGCTGTCCGTGGGGATGTAGCGGAAGCCGCACGCGAGCGACTCCTCGCGCATCACGTCGCAGACCATCTCCTCCACCGAGACGCCGCGGCGGGCGGCCGCGTCCGCGAACGAGAGCCCCTCGAGCTCGCGGTTCGCCTCGGATGCGAGGTGCGTCCAGCAGGCGGTCGCGAGCGCGCCGGGGAAGAGCGTACGCAGCCCCTCGACCGCCGTGGCGCGCCCCTCCGCCGACGCGAGGCGCGCGAGCAGCGCCTGCGGGCCCCCGTCGTGGAGCGCGCCGGGGAGGAAGTATCCCGGCACCGTGGAGCCGACGGGATACGGGTAACACTCGAGCGTCACGTCCACGCCCGCCGCCTTCGCCGCGTCGATCGGCGCCATCAGCGCGTCGACCCCGCCCGCCGTCCCGGGCGCCGTCTTGAAGTGCGAGACGTGCACCTTCACGCCGCTGCGACGGCCGATCTCAAGCGCCTCTGCGACGCCGCCGCCCGCGGCGGCGCGATCCACGTTGTGGTTGCGCACGTGCACGACGAAGACGCCGCCGTGGTCGGCGACGACCCGGCACAGTTCCACGAGCTCCTCCGTGTCGCTGTACGACTGCGGGTAGTACGACAGGCCGGTCGAGAGACCCACCGCGCCCTGCTCCAGCCCGTCGCGCAGCAGCGACTGCGCGCGCGCGAGCAGGTCGCCGCGCAGCGGCACGTCGCGGAAGCCGGCGGCCTCCAGCCGCAGCGCGCCGTGCGGGACAAGTACAGCCACGTTGCAGACCGCGCGACGGTGGTAGTGCGAGCGCAGCGCCGCGATCGACGACATGTCCAGGTCGAGCGGGGGGAAGCCGAGGATGCCCGAGAGATACATGCGGTAGGCGCGGTAGTTCGCGGGCGAGAGCGGTGCGAAGCCCATCCCGTCTTGCGTGATGATCTCGGTGGTGATGCCCTGGCGGATGCCGTTCTCGTGCTGAGGGTCGAGCAGGAGCGCGCCGTCGGAGTGCGCGTGCGTGTCGATGAACCCGGGCGTGACGGCCAGCCCGGCGGCCTCGATCACGCGCGCGGCGCCCGCCCCGGAGAGGTCTCCTACGGCCTCGACGCGGCCGCCGCGCACGCCGACGTCCGCCGTCGCGCCGGGCGATCCCGTGCCGTCGACGACGAGCCCGCGGCGGACGATCAGGTCGAGGTCGGGCATGGGGCGCTCCTCCCGACCGCGCAGCATAGCCGCTGGCGGCGCGCCGGCCGCCGCGGCGGCGCGGGCGCCTAGACTCGACGGGCGCACGGAGGAGGTGAGGGTTGAGCGGGACGCGGGAGCCGTACGACATCGTGATCGTGGGCGCGGGGTCGGCCGGCTCCGTGATCGCGGCGCGCGCCTCCGAGGACCCGAACCGCTCGGTGCTGCTGATCGAGGCAGGCCCCGACTACCCGCTGCTCGCGCGCACGCCCGACGACCTCGTGAACGCGCACCACAACTCCACCGAGGATCACGACTGGCACTTCGCGTACCAGCCGACCGCGCGCGCTCGCGCCGGTCCGTTCCCGCGCGGGCGGGTCACCGGCGGCTCGAGCGCGGTGAACACGACGATCGCGCTGCGCGGCGTGCCTGAGGATTACGACGGCTGGGCCGCCGAGGGCAACGCCGAGTGGGCGTGGGAGCGCGTGCTGCCGGCGTTCCGGCGGCTTGAGCGCGACCTCGAGTTCGGGGACGCGCCGTACCACGGCGACGCGGGTCCGATCACGATCCGCCGCTACCCGTGGGAGGAGCTCACGATCTCGCATCAGGCGTTCCTCGAGGCTGCGCGCGCGCTCGGCTACCCGGACTGCGCCGACGCGAACGACCCGGACGGCTGGGGCGCCGGCCCGCACCCGATGAACAAACTCGGGCGCACGCGCATCTCGACCGCGGTCGGCTACCTCGCGCCGGCGCGGATCCGTCCGAACCTCGAGATCCGCGGTGACACGCACACTCGGCGCTTCATCGTCGAGGGCGGGCGCGTCCGCGCGGTGGAGGTGGAGACCGCGGGCGCGGTGCGCCGCGTCGAGGGCCGGCTCTTCGTCTGCTCGGCGGGGGCCATCCAGACGCCGGCGATCCTGATGCGCTCCGGGCTCGGTCCGCGCGCGGAGCTCGAGCGGCACGGCATCGAGGTGGTGCGCGACGTGCCCGGGGTCGGCGCGAACCTCTGCGACCACCCGGCGATCTCGGTGGTCTGCGCGGCGAAGGACGCCGCGATCGCCGACGCAGGGCTCCCGCTCATCCAGACGATCCTGCGGTACACGGCGCCGGGGAGCGAGCATCGCAACGACCTGCAGGTCGAGCTGCTCTCGTGGTCGGCGCGGCGCAGCGACAGCGGGACGTTCGCGATCGCCGCGGTGCTCGAGCAGTCGTACGGGCGGGGCTTCGTGCGCCTCGCGTCCGCCGATCCGCACGCGCAGCCCTCGATCGAGCAGCACTTCTGCGAGGACGACCGCGATACGCGCCGTCTCGTCGCGTGCTTCAAGGATGCGCTCGCCTTCGCACACACGCGCCCGCTGTCCGACCTCGTGGAGCGGTTCGTCTTCCCCGACCCCGACCGCGGCGCGCTCGGCGACGACGACATCGCGCGGCTGTGCCGGCGCCTCGCGGGGAGCGGGTACCACCCGTGCGGCACCGCGAAGATGGGGCCGACCGGCGACGCCAGCGCCGTCGTGGACCAGGGCGGCCGCGTGCGCGCGGTGGAGGGGCTCGTCGTCGCCGACGCGTCGATCATGCCGAGCGTGCCGCGGGCGAACACGAACCTCACCTCGATCATGATCGGCGAGATGGTCGGCGAATGGGTGCGAACGCGATCGGCGACGTACGGGCTCTGAGCGGAGTCGGGGGCGCCGGGGATTGATCAGAGCCCGCGATGCCCGCTCGCGGGCGATCGTCGTACGATCGGCTGAAGCAGCATCGCGACGCGCTCTGGGGGCCGGCTCGTGCGTATCTCCGAGTTGAGCCGACGATCGGGCGTCCCGATCTCGTCGATCAAATACTTCATCCGCGAGCAGCTGATGCCCGCAGGGGCGCGGCGTGGTCCGAACCAGGCCGAGTACCACGACGCGCACCTCGAGCGCCTCGACCTGATCCGCGCGCTCCGCGAGGTCGGCGGGCTGAGCATCGAGGCGACGCGGCTGGTGCTCTCGGCGATCGGCGGACCGGAGCGCGTCACGCACCCGGTCGACCTCGCCTTCGACGCGATCTACACGCGCGAACCCCGCGCCGGCGACGAGGAGGAGTACGCGCGCTCGACCGCCGAGGTCCACGCGTTTCTCTCCGCGCTGCCGTGGACCGTCGAGGACGAGGTGCTGGTGTACGAACGCGAGCTCGTCGACGCGCTCGTGAAGATCCGCCGGTTCGCGTGGGCGGACTACCCGGCCGAGGCGCTTGCGCCGTACGCCCGCGCTGCGTGGGAGATCGCGGAGTTCGAGTTCGACGAGATCCCGGGCGGGATCGACACCGAGGCGCTCGCGGCCGGTCGCGCCGATGCCGTGAAGTCGGCGGTGCTCGGGACGGTGCTGTTCGAGCCGATCCTGCTGGCGCTGCGACGACAGGCGCACCGCGCGCGGCTGCTCCGCATGCTGCGCGGTCTGCCGCTCCCGCCCGCGCACTGAGCGCGGGGCCGGGGGGGAGCGCGCGGGCCGCTCAGCGGCCCTGGTAGCGCGCCTCTCGCTTCTCGGCGAACGCGCGCGGCCCCTCCGAAGCGTCCTCGGTCTGCCCGATGATCCAGCGCAGCGAGCCGCCGAAGCGCATCGCCTGCGCGAGCGTCATGTCGTCCGAGGCGTGGGCCAGCTCACGCACGGCCCGCACCGCGAGCGGCGCATGGCCAGCGATGCGCCGCGCGATCTGCATCGCGGCCGGCAGTAGCTGGTCGCGCGGCACGACCCGGCTCACGAGCCCGACGCGCAGCGCGGCCGCCGCGTCGATCGGGTCGCCGGTGAGGATCATCTCCATCGCGGCGGCCTGCGGGATGAGGCGCGGCAGGCGCTGCGGTCCACCGGCGCCGGGGAAGAATCCGCGCGTGATCTCGGGGAGCCCGAAGCGCGCGTCCTCGGCGGCGATGCGCACGTCGCAGGTGAGGGCGAGCTCGAGCCCACCGGCGAGGCAGTGACCGCCGATCGCGGCGACCATGGGTTTGCGCGTGTCGAAGGTCGAGAACGCCTCGCCCGCGTCGGTAGCGAAGAACGAGGCGGGCGTGTTGCCGCCCGGGCCGCCGCCGCCGGCCGCGCGCTCCTTGAGGTCGGCACCGGCGCTGAACGCTCGCCCCTCGCCGGTGAGCACGCCGACGCGGATCGCATCATCGTGACGCACCGTCTGCAGGGCCTCGATCAGCGCGCCGCTCAGCTCCCGGTTGAGCGCGTTGAGCGCCTCCGGGCGGTTGAGCGTGATCAGCGCTACCCCGTCCGTGACCTCGAAGCGCACCGTCTCGCTCGGCATGACGCCCTCCCTCGCTCCGCACCCGACGGCAGCCCGCGCGCGCGTCCCCGCGAGCGCGGCGGCCGGGGCTACCGGAAGTGCGGCATCACCTTCTCGGCGAAGAGCCGCGCCGGCTCGCGCGTGTCGCGCCCGAAAAACTCGATCATGAACATCGTGCAGCCGAGATCGACGTGCTTCTCGATCTGCATGCAGACGCGCTCCGGCGTGCCGGTGAGCGCGAGGGGGCCTGTCGGGTCGCCCATGTGGCCGCCGAAGATCCTCTTCGCGGTCTCGGTCATCGGGCCCGCCGTCGCCTCATCCGGCGCGAGCGTCACGAGGCACTGCTGCGAGATCGTGATCTCGTCCGGGTCGCGCCCCACGGTGCGGCAGTGCTCGCGCAGCACGCCGACCTTGTGCGCGAGGTTCTCCTGGTGGCCGGCGAGGTTGTTCCAGATGTCCGCCTCGCGTGCGGCGATCTTCATCGTCACCTGCTCGCCGGCGCCCCCGATCAGCACGGGCGGCACGCGCGCGGGCTTCGGCAGCGTCACGACGTGCTCCGCACGCACGTACTTGCCCTCGAACGTGACCGGCTCGTCCTCCGTCCACATCCGCTTCAACAGCCTCACGGTCTCGCGGAGCTGGCCGAGGCGCTCCCCCGTCGAGAGGAAGGGCATCCCGAAGTCCGTGAACTCGCGGGCCATCCAGCCGGCGCCCAGCCCCGGGATGACGCGGCCGCCCGCGATGTGATCGACGGTTGCGATCACCTTGCCGAGGTGCGCCGGGTTGCGCATGCCGGCGGGCGTGACGAGCGTGCCGATCTCGACGCGCTCGGTCACGGCCGCGAGCGCGGCGATCATCGACCACGCCTCGAGCATCGGGATCGCGGGCGACTGCGGCCCGTAGAGGTGGTCGTTGACCCACAGCGAGTCGAAACCGAGCGACTCGAACTCGGTCGCGGCGGAGCGGCTCTCCTCCCACGTCCGCTTGATCTGCGGGACCGACACCCCGAAATGGACCTTCGCCATCGTCGCGCCTCCTGCCGCTGCTCGCGTCCGCCGCAGCCTACCGGCTCGCCGGGGGTCCCGCCACGGCGTGCCTCCCTGGTTGAGCCTGCTGGCAGCTCAGTCGTCGGCGACCGTGATCGACTCGGTGGGGCAGAGGTCGGCGGCCTCCTCGAGCGCCTCGCGCATCGACTCCGGAAAGCGAGGCTCGGTGGGCTCCGGGTGATCGTCCTCGCGCTTCCGGAACGCCTCCGGGTGGAGGTAGTAGCACTGGCCGGTCTTCATGCAGGCGCGGTAGTTGATCTCGATCCTCGGCACGGAAGCACACCTCCCTCGCGCTGGCGCGCGGTCCCCACGCGCGGTGGTAGGATGCCGCGGCCCCGGCCGCCATCAGGATAGGCGGCGTCGCCCGCGGAGGTGGTCACGCTGAGCGAGCCCTCGGGCCGCGTCCCTGAGATCGCCGAGCACGAGCTGTTCGCTCCGTCGTTCTTCGACGACCCGTACCCGACCTACGCCGCGCTGCGCGAGCACGGCCCCCTCGTGCGGCTGGCCGGGACGCGCTCGTACCTCGTGATCGGCTTCGACGAGGCGTACCACGTCCTCCGCCACCACGAGCGCTACTCCTCAGCGGGCGAGCGCGTGATCGCCGGCGAGCGCGGCGACGCGGCCGCGCCGGACCGCGTTCGGCTCGTGCTGATCACCGACGATCCGCCGCGGCACACGCGCTTCCGCGGGCTCGTCAACCGCGCCTTCACACCGCGGCGCGTGCGCGACCTGGAGCCGTTCATCCGCGGCGTGGTCGAGCGGCTCGTCGACGCGTTCCCGCGCGGGGGCGCCGACGTCGACGTCGTCGGCGCGCTCACGGTGCCGCTCCCGGTCACGGTGATCGCGACGCTGCTCGGGATCCCGCCCGCGGAGGGTGACCGCTTCAAGCGATGGTCGAACGCGTTGATCGCGGCGCAACAGGGCGCCGCGCGCCGTGCAGAGCTGATGGCGATGGGGCTCTACCTGATGGGGGCCGTCGTGCAACGTCGCGCGGAGCCGGCCGAGGACCTGCTCACCGCGCTCGCGGAGGCGGAGATCGACGGGGAGCGGCTGCAGGACTGGGAGATCACGGGGTTCGCGGTGCTGCTGCTCGTCGCCGGGAACGAGACAACGACGAACCTGATCGGCAACATGCTCAACGTGCTCGCGGGCCGGCCGGCGCTCTGGGAGCGGCTGCGTGCCGACCGCTCGCTCGTCGAGCCGTTCATCGAGGAGACGCTGCGCTACGACAGCCCGGTGCAGACGCTGCCGCGGATCGCGCTCGTTGAGGAGACGCTGGGGGGCGTCACGGTGTCGCCGGGGACGCAGCTCCACGTCTGCTACGGGGCGGCGAACCGGGACCCGCGCACCTTCCCCGAGCCGGACGAGTTCCGGCTCGACCGTGAGCTCTCCCGCCACCTCGCGTTCGGTAGCGGCATCCACTACTGCCTCGGGGCGCCGCTCGCGCGGGCGGAGGCGCGCATCGCGCTGGAGGCGCTCCTGGACCGCGTTACGGGCGTCTCGCGGGGCGCAGCGCCTGCGGAGCGCCAGCGGGCGTCGCATATCGTGCGCGGCTTCCAGCACCTGCCGCTGTCGTTCCGGGTGTAAACTCCGCGCCGATCGGGCTGGAACGGGCGCGAAGGGCCGGGCGTCTGTTCTAGCCCATCGCTATGCCCCGGCGGCGCCGGCCCGGCGTGCCCGGCCCGGCCGGCGGCGTACCCGTCCCTCGCCGAGGGCTAGCAGGGTGTTGGAGAACGAAGCGTGCAAGCGAGGAGAGCTTGCCCTGTTCCAGTCGTCTGCTCGGTGTTGAGCGAGCGCCGGAGCGTGCGGATCAGCCGGCGGAGGGCGCACTACGCCGCGCGCGCGGCATCGAGCTTCGTCAGGCGAACGAGGTTGTAGGCTGCGGCGGTGAGCTCGAACCACCAGCGGTTGCGGGCGAGGCCGACGTAGCGCAGCTTGCGTCCTGGGCGACCGGCGCTTTCAGCACCCTGCTAGTCGAGGTGCAGGAGCGCCGGCTCCGCCAGGTACGCGGCGAGCGCCGTCACGAAGATCGCCAGCCCGCAGAACACGAGGTAGCGGTCCGCGCCGACCACCTCCGCCGCCGCGCCCGCGAGCAGGGAGCCGAGCGGGATCACCCCGGCGATCGCGAGCGACGAGATGCTCATCACGCGCCCCATCAAGTGATCCGGCGTGTTGCTCTGCAGCAGCGTCTGGTTGAGGTTGATGAACGCGCCGCCCCCGAGGCCCCACGCGAACATGAAGAACGCGAGCAGCGTGTACCACGGCGCGAGGCCCATCCCGATCAGCACGATCGGTGCGAAAATGATCATGTTCAGCGTGAAGATCTGCCCCTTGCGCTCGAGCCGCCGCAGCGAGCCGATGGCGGCCGACATCAGGAACATCCCGGCGCCGGTGACCGCGAACAGCATGCTCGCGGAGAACGCCCCCTCGCCGAGCTTCACGCGGGCGATATCCGGGACGAGCACGAAGACGGGCCCGAGCATGAAGAGCCCGGAGATGACCATGATCGCCATGAGCGCGCGCAGCGCCGGGTTGCCGAAGACGAAGCGCAGACCCTCGAGCACCTGCGGGAGCATCGCTCGGGGTGCGCCCGCTCGTGCGGAGACCATCGGGACGCGGACGGCGAACATCGCGAGCGAGGTGAGCGCGTAGAGCATGGCCTGCAGCGCGAACGCGGCGCCGAACCCCCAGAGCGCGATCGCGGCGCCGCCCACGCTCGCGCCGACGATCTGCGCGAGGTTCTGGCCCATCGTGCGGAGCACGATGCCGTTCATGAGCAACTCGCGCGGAACGATCGCCGAGATGATCGCGGTGAGCGCCGGCTGCAGGACCGCGCCCGCGGCGCCGAGGGCGAGCGCCGAGAGGAGCGCGAGCGGGATGTTGATCACGCCGACCCAGACGGAGCCGGCGGTCGCGATCGCGCCCGCGGCCGCCACGAGCGATACGAGCGCGACGAGCCGCCCGCGGTTCATGCGGTCCGCCCAGACCCCCGCCGGTAACGTGATAAAGAACGCGGGGATGCCGAGCGCGAACCCGACGACGCCGGCGAGCCCGGCGCGCCCCGAGATTTCGAGGACGAGCCATATGAAGACGAAGCGCTGTGCGCCGAAGACCGTGAAGTAGGCGAGCGTGCCGAGCCAGTAGAACGGGAAGTCGCGCAGGGCGAAGGTGGCGAGGAGTGGCATCGCGGCCAGGCGCGCCCGGATCCCCGGCCGCGCGCCCACCCCGGCCCGACCACGGGCGGCGGCGACCCCCTCCGGGGGCGGCGGTGAGTCGGCCATGCGCACCCCCCACGGCCACCGCGCGGCCCGTCGCGGGGTCGCGCGTTCGGCGGATGCTACCGTACGCCGGCCGCGGGACGCCCACGCGAGACGCGCGGGACCCGGACGAGACCGCGCGGAGGGGGCGGGATGCGCGAGTTCACGGGACGGGTGGCGGTCGTCACCGGGGCCGCGAGCGGCATCGGGCGCGGGCTCGCCGAGCGCTTCGCCGCCGAGGGCATGAAGGTCGTGCTCGCGGACGTCGAGGAGGCCGCCCTGGAGGCGGCCGTGCGCGACCTCCGGCAGCGCGAGCACGACGTCATCGGCGTGCGGGCGGACGTCTCCGCGCAGGCCGCGGTCGAGGAGCTGCGCGACCGTGCCTACGAGGCGTACGGCGCGGTGCACGTCCTCTGCAACAACGCCGGCGTCGCCGGAGGGGGCGGGGCCGCCTGGGAGTCGACGCCGAACGACTGGGCGTGGGTGCTCGGGGTCAACCTGTGGGGCGTGATCCACGGCGTGCGCGCCTTCGTGCCGCGCATGCTCGCGCAGGGTGAGCCGGGCTGGGTCGTGAACACGGCCTCGATGCTCGGGCTCGTCTCGGGGGGCGGTGGGGGGCCGTACGGCGTCTCGAAGCACGCCGTCGTGCGGCTCACCGAGGGCCTCTACTACGACCTGCGTTCGCGCGACGCGCAGATCGGCTGCTCGGTGCTCTGCCCGGGGATGATCGCGACGAACATCATCGAGGCGGAGCGCAACCGCCCCGCCGCGCTCGCCGATCCGGCCGCGGACGACGCCTCGGCTCGCGAGCGCGCGCGCATGCGCACCGAGACCGCACAGCGGTTCAGGGCCTTCGGCATGCCGCCCGACGAGGTCGCCGAGATCGTGCTCGACGCGATCCGCGAGGAGCGCTTCTACATCCTTACCCACCCCGAGGGGATCAAGGACCGCGTGCGCTCGCGCATGGAGGACATCCTCCTCGACCGCGCGCCGTCCCCGCCGCCCGCGCCGGGACAGGGGGTCAGCGTCGCCGGGTCGCGCCGCGCTCAGCCCTCGTAGACCGCGCGCCCTTCGACGAAGGTCATCGACACCGGCAGGTCGCGGAGCTCGCGCACCGGGACGCGGCGCACGTCCTCGGAGAGGACCACGAGGTCGGCGAGCTTGCCCGGCTCGATGCTGCCCTTGATCGCCTCCTCGTACGACGCGTACGCCCCGTTGAGCGTGTGCATCCGGATCGCGGTGTCGAGGTCGACGCGCTCGTCCGGCCCGCACACGTCGCCGCCCAGCGTCGCGCGCGTCTGCGCCTGCTCGATGCCGAAGAGCGGGCGGTAGTCGGTGACCGGCGCGTCGGAGGATCCGGCGACCGTGAGGCCGGCGGCGGTGAGCGACTTCGCCGCGAACATCACGTCGGCGCGGTGGCGGCCGTAGTTGCGGAGGTAGCCGTCGCCGAACTCCCAGAAGAACGCGGGTTGCATCGCGGGAACGATCTGCTGCTGTGCGAGGCGTCGCTGCAGGTCGGGCGGCGTGATCCCGCAGTGCTCGATGCGGTGGCGGAGGCCGGTGCGCGGCGCCTCCGCCTGCGCGCGCGCCATCGCGTCGAGCGTCTGCTCGATCGCGCGATCGCCGACCGCGTGTACGGTGCACTGCCAGCCCGCGCGGTGCGCGCGCCCGATCAGCAAGTCGAGATCGGGTTGCCTCCAGTAGGCGATCCCGGAGTCGTCCGGGTCGGAGGTGTAGGGCTCGCGGGTGGCGGCGGTCGGGCCGGAGCTCGAGCCGTCCGTGATCACCTTGAACGCGCCGATGCGCAGGCGCGCATCGCCGAAGCGGGAGCGGAAGCCGCTGTTCAGGATCGGGACGTGCGGGTGGTCGAGCGCGTTGACCGTGACGAAGGCGTAGATGCGCACCTGCAGCTCGTCGCGCTGCACGAGGTCGGTCGCAATGTGGACCGGCACGCCCGCCATCCCGCCGGCGTCGTGGATGCTCGTGCCGCCGGCCGCCAGGTAGCGGCGGTTCGCGGCGACGAGGTAGCGCGCGACCTCCTCGCTGGTCGGCTGGGCCCCGGCCTGCAGCGGCCCGTTCGCGCGCTCGTACGCGACGCCGAGCAGGCGGCCGCCGGGGTCGCGGTCGTAGCGGCCGGCGTCGGGGTCGGGGGCCGTCTCCGCGAGCCCGGCGAGCTCGCGCGCCTTCGAGTTGAAGGCGACGATGTGCCCGCACGTGCGCACAAAGAGCACGGGGTGGTTCGGCGAGACGGGGTCGAAGTCGAGCCGGTTGGGGTGGCGCTGCTCGATGAGCTTCGAGTGGTCGTACCCGCGCCCGCGGATCCAGGTGCCGGCCGGCTGGCGCTCCGCGCGGCGGCGTACCTCCTCGACGAGCGCGCTGATGCTGTCCATGCCCGGCGCCTTGCAGTCGATCGCGTCCTCGGCCGCGCCGACGCCGGTGAAGTGGCAGTGCGCGTCCACGAAGCCGGGGAGCAGCGAGCGGCCGCGCAGGTCGACGTGCCGCGTCTGCGGGCCCGCCGTCGCGCGCATCGAGGCGGCGGAGCCGACGGCGAGGATCCGCCCGTCCGAGACCGCGACCGCCTCGGCGATCGCGTTGCCGCGGTCCACCGTGTGCACGGGCCCCCCGCTGAAGATCAGATCGGCGCGGTCGCCCGCCATCGTCGCCCGCCCTTCATCGCCCCGCGGGCCGGCCACGCGCCTGGAACTCGCGATCGGCCCGCTTGCCCCGGTAGACGCTCATGTCGATCGCCCGCCACACCTCCGGGCGCAGCCGCAACAGGATGCGGGGCTCCGTCCGCATGTTCGCAAAGAACCGCTCGACCGCCTGGGCGCGCGCGAGGTCGCCCCGTCCCACGTACTTCTCGGCCAGCAGGCGCGAGATCGGCCAGATGTCGAAGTCGGGTGGCTCCAGGACCTCCACGCGCCCGTCGACCCCCACGTGGCCCGGGTGCGGCGCCGAGGCCTCGATGCACAGCGAGGCGCGCGGGTCGCGGCGCAGCTGCCGGCACCAGACGCGGTTGGTGGTGCCCGTCAGCCAGAACTCGCCGTCGCGCCAGAGCCACCAGATCGGGACCGTGTACGGCCGACCGTCGCGGCGTAGCGTCGCGATCACGCCGACGTGCGGCTCCCGCAGAAAGCGCTCGCGGAGCGCGTCGGACATTCGTGGCATCGCGGTCCCTCCCGCCCGGCCGGCATCGTAGCAGCGCGCCGCGCCGTCCCCGCCGCCCGGTGACCCCGGGCGCTGCCCTTCGGATGGTCGCGTGGAACACGGGCAGTCGCTCTTCGGCGTCGCGGTGGCGGCGATGCTCGTGCTGCATCGCCTGCGCCTGCCCGCGTTCGGCGGGCTGCTCGTGGGCGGGGCGCTCGCCGGGCTCGGGGGCTTCGGCATCCTCACCGGCGTGGAGGACATCCGCGAGGTCGCCGAGATCAGCGTGATCCTGCTGCTGTTCACGATCGGTCTCGAGTTCTCGCTCGCGCGGCTGCGCTACATCCGGCGGCCGGTGCTCATCGGGGGGACGCTGCAGGTGGGCGTGACGCTCGCGGCGGCGTTCATCGTGCTGGTGATGCTCGGCGACAGCATCACGCGCGCGCTGCTGTTCGGAGCGGTGGCGGCGCTGTCGAGCACGGCGATCGTGCTGCGCATGCTCTCGGATTGCGGCGAGCTCGACGCGCGCATGGCCGGCTGATCGTCGGCATCCTGATCTTCCAGGACCTGCTCGTGATCCCGCTGACGCTGCTCGTCCCGCTGCTCGCGGGGCGGAGTCGGCCGGCCTGCTGCGCCAGGCGGCGGTCGAAACGCTCCTGGCCGCCGCGATCGTGCTCGCCGCGACGATCGCCGTGCGCCTGCTGATCCCGGTCTTCTTCTCGGCGGTCGCCGCCACGATGAGCCGTGAGCTCTTCCTCCCCGCGGTGCTCAGCGCGGGATCGGCGCCGCGTGGCTGATGGCGGAGCTGGGCCTCTCGGTCGCGCTCGGCGCCCTCCTCGCCGGGATGTTGCTCGCCGACACCGACTACGGACCGCGCGCGATGGCGGAGATGATCCCGCTGCGCGACACCTTCGGGAGCCTCTTCTTCTCGCTCGGGATGCTCTTCGACGTGCGCATCGTGCTCGACGACCCGCTGCGCAGCTCGCTCGTGCTCGCCGGGTTCGTGCTCGGCAAGGGGCTTGTCGCGACGCTCGACGGTCGCGATGCGCTACCCCGCGCGCGCAGCATCGCGCGCCGGCGTCGCGCTCGCGCAGTTCGGCGAGTTCGGCTTCGTGCTGCCGCTGCTCGGCCAGAGCGAGGGCCTCGTCACGGGCATCGAGACGAGCCTGATCGTGACGGCGGGCATGATGAGCATGCTGTTCTCGCGCGTCGCGATCGCGCTGGCGCCGCGCATGCACGCGGGCGAGATGATGCTGCGCCCGCTCGAGCGGCTGATGCGCGTGCGCGGCATCGACGAGGCGCGACCCGAGGACCGCGGCCTCTCCGGCCACGTGGTCGTGGTCGGCTACGGCGTGGCCGGGCGGGTGCTCAGCCGGGCGCTGCGCTCCACTGGCGCGCGCTACCTCGTGCTCGAGCTCGCCGCCGACCGCGTGCGCGACGCGCGCGCGCGGGGCGAGCCGGCGTACTACGGCGACATCGCGAGCGTCGAGGCGATGCACCACGCAGGCGTCCCGCGCGCCCGCGCACTCGTGCTGCTGATCAACGACTTCGACGCGGTGCGCCGCGCGATCAGCACGGCCCGCCTGCTCTGCCCGGAGACGCCGATCCTCGTGCGCACGCGCTACGTGCGGGACCGCCCCGAGCTGCGGCGGCTCGGCGCCGACCAAGTGATCTGCGAGGAGCTCGGCGCCGGCGCCGAGGTCGCCGAGCACGTGCTCAGCGCGCTCTCGCTGCCCCGCCAGCGCGTCGCGAGCGCGCTCGCGAGCGCGCTGCGAGCCGACTACCGCGAGGACGTGGCCGACACCGCGCCCGCGTGGTTCGTCGCGGTTGCCGCCGCGGGCGACGAGGAGCCCGATCCGGTCGAGCCGGACCCGCCGCTGTGGCCGAGCGCGGACGCCAGCGAGGCGCGGTAGCCGGAGCGGGGAATCGGCGGCGCTACGTGCTCTCGGCGGGCGCGGGCGGCGAGTCGATGAGCGCGCCCCGGAGCAGCAGCTGCGTGCGCGACTCCAGCCGCCCGAGGCCGCCGCGCTCGATGAAGACGGCCGCGAGCGTGGGCTACTTGCGCGGCTCGCCGCCGGAGGTCGGGTCGCCGAGACCGCGCAGCCGGGCGTCGAGCGCGCGCGCCTGATCGACGAGCGCGTACAGCGGCGTGCCGGCGGGCTCCTCGGCGCACGCGCAGTCCTCGCGCGCGATCGCCTCCACCAGGTGCGGCGGCAGCTCCCAGTGCCGCGCGAGCGCCAGCGCGAGGTCGCGCTGCGAGTACCCCCACGCCGCGCGCTCGTCCTCGGGCGCGAGCCCGCGGTGCGCAGCGTCGTGCGCGAGGGCCGGGAAGTGCACGCGCACGATGAGGTCGCCGAGGTCGGCGAGGAGCGCCGCGGCGAACGCGCTGTCCGCGTGGTGACGGCTCACGGCCGCCACCACCTGCCCGAGGATCGCGAGCCGCATCGCGCCTCCCCACCAGGCGGCGTGCTCGAGCGCGCGCATCTCGCGGTCGACCGCGCCCGCGAGGGCGCAGGCGACGGTCACGCAGTAGACGGAGCGATGGCCGCTCTCGCGCAGCGCGTCGCGGATCGTGATCAGCGCGGGACCGCTGTGGCCGTTGTGGCGGGAGGCGAGGCGGAGGCGGTTCGCCTGGTGCTCGTCCGCCGACGCGATCTCGCCGAGCGTCTGCATCGTGAACGGGCTGTCCTCGCGGAGCGGGAGCAGGCGCTGGAGGCCACGCAGCTCCTCGCCGGGGCGTTGCCGGGCGAGCAGCCGCGCGACGCCGACCTCAAACGACGGCACGGACCAGACGTCGGCCCCGGCCGTGGACGCACCATCCCGGCGAGCGCGGGCTTCCCCTTCGATCGTCGGAGCGCCCCAGGCCGCTCTGAAGCCCCGACGGGCTAGCGGGGGAGCGCGTAGCCGCGGCCGATCACCCCGGCCGCCTCCAGCTCGGCGATCGCGGCGGAGCTGAAGCCGAGCTCGGCAAGCACCTCGTCGTTGTGCTCGCCGACGAGGCCGCACGGGCGGTCCCAGGAGGCGGCGTCGGGCGCCACGTGCCAGAGGAAGCCCGGGAAGAGCCGGACGCCCGCGTGGCGGTGCTCGACGGTCTGCAGCCAGGCCCGGGCGGCGTGCTGGGGGCTCCCCAACACGGAGGCCGGCCCGATCACCGGGGCGGCGATCGCCCCCTCGTGCTGCACGGTGTCGGCGATCGCCTCGGCCGTGCCGGAGGCGGCGAAGGCCCCCATCGCCGCGTCGATCGACGCGCGCGCGGCGAGCCGCCCCGTGACCGTCGCCCAGGCGTGGCCCGGCTCCGCCCACTCCGGGTGGCCGGCCGCCCGCGCCACCGCCGCCCACTGCCCGTCGTTCTCGGCGGCGATCACCACCCAGGCGTCCTCCCCGGCCTCGCCGCCCGCGGCGCGGTAGCAGCCGTGCGGGACGACGTGGGGGTCGACGTTCCCGAGCCGCCTGGGCTGCCGCCGGAGCATGGTCCACTCCGCGTACGCCCCGGGGAGCTGCCAGGCCAGCGCCTCGATCTGCGAGAGGTCGATGAAGGAGCCCGCCCCGGTCTGCTCGCGCCGCCGCAGGGCGGTCACCGCGGCGAAGACGAGCGTCAGCGCCCCCGTCGCGTCCGAGTGGTAGATCTGGTGGACGTCCTCCATCGGGCCGTCCGGGTAGCCGCGGAGCGCGGTGTGCCCCGCCGCCGCGTCGAGGCCGGACCCGAGCGTGACGTAGCCGCGATACGGCCCGGCGACGCCCCACCCCGGCATCGAGATCATCGAGAGCCGCGGGTTGAGCGAGCGGCACACCTCCCACCCGAACCCCATCCGCTCGATGGTGCCGGAGGAGTAGCCCTCGAAGAAGACGTCGGCGGTGGCGAGGAGGCGACGGAACGCCTCGATCCCCGGCTCCGAACGCAGGTTCAGCGTGATGTTTCGCTTGTTGCGGTTCGAGAGGTGGTGGATCGGGGAGCGCTCGTAGATCGGTCCGTCGCCCTCGGCGGCGGGGCCCGTCGCCGCGAGCGCCCGCGTGATCGAGTTGCGCGGGTACGACTCGACCTTGATCACGTCGGCGCCGAGGTCGCCGAGCAGCGACCCGGCCATCGGGCCGGCCCAGACCTCGGTCAGCTCGACCACGCGCACCCCAGCGAGCAGCTGCGAGGTCATCCCGTCACCCCCGCGCGGAAGAGCGCGACCTGCTCGTCGCGCGCGTACCCCAGCTCGTCCAGGACTTCCGCCGTGTGCGCGCCGAGCGCGGGGGCGGCGCGCGCCTCCCAGCCGTCCTCGATGCGGAACGGCGGCCCCGCGATCGTGGCGTTGCCGCCCCCGGCGAGGGGAACGGAGACGAACGAACCGCGCGAGACGGCCTGGCGGTCCGCGAGCGCCTCGGAGACGTCGAGCACGGGCGCGACCATCACGCCGTGCTGCTGGAGCTCGGTGAAGACCTCGTCGCGCGTGCGCCCCTCCAGCCAGGGGTCGAGGTACGTCATGAAGTCCGCCCAGTGCTCCGCCTTCGCGGGCGGAGTCGAGAAGCGCGGGTCGCGCGGGAGATCCGCGTGGCCGATCGCGGCGCAGAGCCGCGAGAAGAACGGCTCGCCCGCGGAGGCGAAGACCACGTAGCCGTCGCGGCAGCGGTAGCAGCCGGCCGGATAGGCGAGCCGCGACTGCCCGGCCTGCCGGGGCATCTCGGCGCCCTGGAAGTGCCAGATCAGGTACCAGGTGTCGACGTTCCCGAGCAGCGCCTCGACGCCCGCCACCTCCACACGGCGCGGCCGGCCGTCGTGCGCGTGGCCCCAGAGCGCCGCGACGCCCGCCGCCGCCGCGGTGCTGCTCCACTGCAGCGTCGCGATCTGCGGGCCGTAGCGCAGCGGCTCGCGGCCGGCGATCGCGTGGTGACGCATCCGCGTCGTCCACGCGAAGAGCGAGAGGTCGTTCTCGAGGCGCCCGGCGAACGGTCCGTCGAGCCCGTGCGGGGAGAGCGCGACCGTGCTCGGCGTGGGCGCGGCGCGCGCGGCGGCCGCGAGCACCGCCTCGGCGCGTGCCGGCGCCGCGTGCACGACGAGCAGCTGCGCGGTCGCGGCGAGCCGGGCCAGCACCTCGAGCCCGGTCGGCGTCCCCAGGTCGAGCGCGATCGAGCGCTTGCCGGTGTCGAGCGCGATGTGGAACGCGCCGCGCTCGAGCCCGGGGCGGTCCTCGAGGAACGGCGGCAGCCGGCGCATCTCGGCGCCGCCGGGCGGCTCCACCTTGATCACGTCGGCGCCGTAGTCGGAGAAGGTCTTCGTCGCGCCCGCCACCGCGAGCGTGCCGCCGACCTCGATCACGCGCGTGCCGGCCAGCGGCTGATCCACGGACCCTCCCGTTCGTGGCGGCGCATGGCTACCACGCGCGCCGCCCGGGGGTCAACGCGACTCGGGCGGAAGGCGGAGCCGGCGCACGCAGCGAGGCGCGCCCGCGCCCATGCGGTCGGGGCTCTCGATGCCGGCCCCCGCGGCCACCGCGAGCCCGTGCAGGAGCGAGGTTCGCTCGCCGCAGACGGCCTCGCAGAGCGCCGCGCGGCGGTCCTCCTCGGTGGCGTCGGGCAGCGCGCAGCGCACCGTGATCAGCTCGACGCACTGCCCATCGCGGCGGTCGTCGCCCTCGGCGTCGAGCGAGGAGAGCAGGCGGCGACCCGCCTCGCGCAGCGTGATCCCGTCCCACCCGGAGGACGGCGCCGAGGCGGCGCCGTAGGTGCGGCCCGCCTCCTCGAGCATTGCCCCCGCGGCGCCGTCGACGTTCAGCGCGTGGTGCACGAGCGAGCGCGCGAGCAGCGCCGCGACGCGCCACTTGGTGTCGCTCGCCTCGGGGAGGCCGCCGACGACGTGCTCGCGCGCGAGCTCGAGCGGCGCGGTCCGCCGGCAGCGTGACGATGCGCCCGACCTCGCGGGCGCCCCGCTGCGCGATCTCGACGGTGCCCGCGAGGGAGCCGGTGAGCGCGC
>Ga0194131_10001859_pt1 | contig 35458 bp, 31 predicted proteins | sample TA2KigO120mmetaG_FD_148631 | JGI IMG/M metagenome (GOLD analysis project Ga0194131, IMG submission 148631) | Freshwater microbial communities from Lake Tanganyika, Tanzania - TA2015053 Kigoma Offshore 120m | ecosystem: Environmental > Aquatic > Freshwater > Lake | place: Tanzania: Lake...
GGCCAGGCGGCACTTCTGGATACCGGCGGGCGTGACGGCGCCGCGGGATTTGGCGCCGTTGATGCGAGCTTGCTCGGCGCGTGAGTTCTTCTGCGTTTGCATGGTGTTCAGACCTTTTCATGGCTGGAAAATGAAAAGGCCTCCGGGTGAAGGGAGGCCTTTGGGGGTGGAGAGCGCGTGGCGCTCCACCTACAAACCAGCATACCATGGCGATGCAAGCGTTTTTGGCGGAGTTAATCGTAAATATATGAATTCAATACAAATATAATTCTACTATTTCTGTGACGGCTGTTTCTTGCGTCAAGTTACGACCCCGTGGCGCGGCGCTGGACGCGCTCCAATCCCGCTCGGCCGACGGTCTTCGGCTGCGGCAGCCCCAACGCCGCGCGGACGGCGGCCCGCAGTTCGGCCATCAGGGTAAAGTGTCCGGCGATTCGCGCGATCGCAGATTCGCGGTTGCGGCCGAGCACTTCTCCTTCGAATACCAGTCCGCGCGGCGTGACGGAAACCACGCCCGTATCCATCCCCATGTCGATTAACTCGGATTCCGGCACGGCGCCGATGCCGGCGGCGAAATCGAACTCATGCTGGGCGGTGGCGGCGAGTTGGTTCTTAACTACGCGCACGGCCAGCCGTTTGCCGCCTCGGAGTTCGTGGCGTTCGCGCACATCGGCGCGCACGGCCGCGTGGAGCTTCAGCGACCAACCGCCGGCGCTGGTCTCGGTATACCCGTAGCCCTTGTAGGCTCGAATCTGATTGAGAAACAGCACGCAGGCCGGGCTTGAGGCCAAGACGCGCGCGAGGCGGCGGAGGCCGCTGGCGATCATCTCGCACTGGGAGAAGGGGTTCGCCTCTCCGATGGCGGCCTCGCGCTCCTCGGGAGTGAGCATGGCGGCCAGCGAATCGACGAGGATGATATCAACGGCCTTCGATGCCGCCAGTTTCTCCATGATTCGAAACGCCTGCTGGCCGTCGCCGGCCGCGGCGACGAGCAGCGATTCGGTATCGACGCCGACCTGTTCGGCATACGACGGGTCATAGGCGTGTTCGGCGTCGATTAGCGCCGCCGTCTCACCTTGACGCTGAGCGGCGGCGATCGCTTGTAAACCAAGGGTCGTCTTTCCTACCGCGGGCGGGCCGTAGAGTTCGATCATCCGGCCGCGCGGTAGTCCTCCGACACCCATGGCAGCGTCCATCGTCACCGAACCGGTGGGCAAGATACCTTCGAGCGGGCGATTGCGGTGGCCGAACGGCGCAAGGCGTTCGAGCTCCAGCTGAAGACGGTTGTCGAACAGGCTCAGCTGGCGTGAATCGGTGGACTGTGACATGAGTCCACAGTCTGACTTACCAGGGGACCCCTTGTCGATTCAGATTGTTCTTTAGGCGGACAAGGAATTGTCCTTCAAACGTACCGGGGTCAGATCCCGCATGAGGAGGTGGACGGCGAGAAGCGCCAAAAGGTGAAATCCGCCGAAGGCGAGGAAGATCGGCTTGTACCCGACTAGGGGTACCAAGTAACCCGGGAGTGCGGTGGCGAACAGCACGCTGCCCAGGCCGCCGGCGAAGCCGCCGATACCGGTTACGGAGGCGACGGCGGGCCGGGGGAAGACGTCGGAGGCCGTGGTGAACATGTTTGCCGACCAGCCTTGATGGGCGGCGGTCGCAAGGCTCATCAACAAGATGGCGATTATCGGGTTGTCGAACAGGACCGCGGTCACGGCGATCGGCATCAGACCGGCACAGATTCCCATCGCGATCTTCCGGGCTTTTCCGATCGGATAACCCTTATGCATAAGGCGGCTGGAGAGCCAACCGCCGCCGACCGAACCGATGTCGGCCATCAAATAGATGAAGGGCAGCACCCAGCCGACTTTTTTCATGTCGAAGCCGCGAGCATCATAGAGATAGATGGGCAGCCAGTAGCTGTAGAACCTCCAGAGGGGATCGCTTAGGAATTTTCCGGCGGCGAAGCCCCAGGTCTCGCGATAGCGGAGCGCATCCATCCAGCCGATGGAGGGTTCGTTGGTAAGTTCCTGGCCGGAAAGGATGTAGTCGCGTTCGGCGTCGTTGACATCGGGGTGCACCGCGGGCAACTTGTAGAGCTTCATCCAAAAGATCAACCAGATAAATCCGAGGCTGCCGGTGATGAGGAAGCACCCGCGCCAGCCGTATTGGCCGACCATGGCAGCGAAAACCGGCGGGCCGATCATCGACGCGACGTTCGAGCCGGCGTTGAAGATGCCGGTGGCGAAGGCGCGGTCTTTGCGCGGGAACCATTCGGCGACGCTCTTGATCGCGGCCGGGAAGTTGCCGGCTTCGCCGAGGCCGAGAAGACTACGGAAAATTCCGAGGGCGAGAGGCGTCGATCCGACGGCATGGAGCAAACCGGCCGCCGACCACCAGACCATCGCGGCGGCGTAGCCGATTTTGGTGCCAAAGCGGTCGATGAACTTTCCGACGACTAGAAATCCGACGGTGTAGCAGAGTTCGAAGGCGAAGGTTAAGTTGCCGTAGGTCTGGGGATCGATCTCCATGTCCTTGCGGATTTCGGGAATGAGGAAGCCGAAGGAGATGCGATCGAGGTAGTTGATCGTGGTGGCGAGGAAGAGGAGTGTGAGGATCCTCCATCGCACGTGCGTGGGTTTCGCCGCGGGGATGGCGGAAGACATCTGGTCATTATAGACCCCGCGATTTGGGGTGGCCGGTGTCCGCGAAAGGAGAGAACGGACGTGTTAGCGCGGCACGGTTTGCGCAGCGCGGGCGAGGCGGTCGCGAATGCCGTCCCAATCGCCGGTGGGCGGGACGGGTTCGACGGCGATCTCGCGCAGGCCCATTTGATCGAGCCGGTGGAGGGTGTCGTAGATCATGGCGGCGTAGCGGTCGGGGTCGTTCGGCATGCGGACGTCGATGTGGGCGGGCTTGGGCTCGCTCCACCAGATGTAGGCCGAATCGGGCGCGGGGTCACCGAGGCGGAGCGGCGTATGCGGCGCGTAGTGTTTTTCGTGCATGCCGGGGGCGGCGTGCGCTTCGCCTTCGGCCGCGGCTTTTGCGAGAGCGACGGGGCCGATCAACGCTTCGATCTGCCGGCGGCTGACCATGCCGGGGCGGAGCAGAACGGGTACGTCGCCGGCTAAAGACAGGACCGTCGATTCGATACCGACGCGGCACGGGCCGCCGTCGAGGACGAGATCGACCGCGTCGCCGAGCGACTGGCGCACCTGACCGGCCGTGACGGGGGACAACTGCGTGAACTTGTTCGCCGACGGGGCGGCGAGGGGAAGGCGCGCCTTCTTCATGAGCGCGAGCGCGAGCGGGTGCGACGGCATGCGGACGCCGACGGTGTCGAGCCCGGCGGTGACGATGGCGGGGACGCGTTTTTGTTTCGGCAGGACGAGGGTGAGCGGGCCGGGCCAGAAGCGGTTGGTTAAGATCGCGGCGGTTTCCGGCCACTCGCGCGCGACGCGCTTGCCCATCGCCGCGCCGGCGATGTGCACGATTAATGGCGACGTCGACGGCCGGCCCTTGGCGGCGTAGATGCGGCGGACCGCGTCCTCGTCGAGCGCGTTGGCGCCGAGGCCGTAGACCGTCTCGGTCGGGAACGCGACCAGCCCGCCTCGGCGCAGGATTGCCGCCGCTTCTTCGAGTTGCGAATTAGTCGTCAAGGTCCTTGTCGTCGCCCGCGATTTTGCCGGTCTTCTTGAAGACCAGGAAGGCGTGCATGAACTCGCTGAGGTCGCCGTCGAGCACGCGGTCCACATCGCCGACCGACTTCTTAGTGCGATGGTCCTTGATCATGCGGTAGGGAGCGAGCACGTAGCTGCGAATCTGGCTGCCGAAGTTGATTTCGAGCTTGGTGTCTTCGAGCTTCTTCTCTTCCGCGCGGCGCTTGTTCATTTCGTGTTCGAACAATTTCGCACGCATTTGTTTCATCGCGCTGGCGCGGTTTTTGTGCTGCGAACGTTCGGTCTGGCACTGCACGACGATGCCGGTGGGCAGGTGGGTGAAGCGGACGGCGGATTCGGTGCGGTTGACGTGCTGTCCGCCGGCGCCCGAGGCCCGGAAGACGTCGATCTTCAGATCTTCGGGCTTGATGTCGATGTTGACGTCGTCGTCGATTTGCGGAATGACGAAGACCGATGCGAACGACGTGTGGCGGCGCGCGTTGGCGTCGAAGGGCGAGATGCGGACGAGGCGGTGCACGCCGATTTCGCTTTGCAACATGCCGTAGGCATTTTCGCCGTCGACTTCGATGGTGGCCGACTTGATGCCCGCGCCTTCGCCTTCGAGGCGATCGGTGATGCTGGCCTGGTAGTTGTTGCGCTCACACCAGCGGAGGAACATGCGGAGCAGCATTTCGGCCCAGTCCTGGCTTTCGGTGCCGCCGGCGCCGGGGTGGATGGTGACGATGGCGGACTTGGCGTCGTTTTCGCCGGAGAGGAGCATCGCGGTTTCGAGTACTTCGAGGCGCGCGGTTAACTTCTTCAGCGTAGCTTCGAGGTCGCCGTTGACGGCTTCGCCTTCGCGGCCTAGTTCAAAGAGCGTGTCGACCTCTTCGATCATGCCTTTCACTTCCGCGTCATCGCCGATGGATTTCTCGAGGCGCTTGCGGTCCTGCATGACTTTTTGCGAGCGCTCTTGTTCGTTCCAGAAGTTGGGCGAGGCGATCAGGTCCTCGGTTTTGGCCAGTTCGGCCAGTTTTTGAGGGGCGTCAAAGATAGCTCCGCACAGCGATGGCCTGCTGGCGGAGCGGCGTGTACTCTCTTTCCAACTCGTCTAACGTCATCGGCCTATTTTAGCGCGTCAGGCGGGCCAGGCTTTCCAACGAATCTGTCGTTCGTGGAGCCGCGACCGTCAGAACACCAACCGTAACGAAAGCTGCACCATTCGCGCGGTGTCATCCAACCGAGACGCTCCCACAAAGTTGAAGTTGTTGAACGTCCCGGCGATGCGTCCGAATGTTGGACTGAGCGTGTTGCGCACCGGCAGGCCGAACTTCGGGGTGTTCATGAGGTTGTACATTTCCGCGCGGAATTGTAGCTTGTGCGATTCGCGGAGCAAGCGAAAGTTTTTGTAGACGCCGAGATCCCAGTTCCGAATGCCCGAACCGAAGAACGTGTTTCGGCCGAGGGAGTCCTTGCCCGATCCGCCTGGATCGAACGGCCGCTGCGAGACCGTGTTGGCAAGCGTTGGGAAAAAGCCGCTCAACGGAAACGCTTCCTCGCTGAACTGCCGGCCTGTGGCGGGATTCACGCGCGCGTTGTCGATCGAGATTCCGTACAGTGCTTGATTCAGTAGAATCGGGCGGTCGTTGAGGACGCCATCCGCGTTCACGTCATAACCCGCCGTCACCGTGAAGGGATTTCCCGTCGCGTAGGTGTGATTGCCCGAGATTGTCCATCCGCCGATAAACCGGTTCTTCGCGAAGAACGGCAGCTGGTACGCGTAGTTGATGTTGATGCGATGCGCTTGATGAAGATCGCTCAGCCCCCGTAGAGACCGGGCCGAATCGAACTCGGTCAGCGTGTTGCCCTGCGTGACGTCGGTGCCGGTATCGATGGTCTTCGACCACGAATAATTCACCATCCAATGCAGCCCTTTCTTGTAGCGCTGGCGCAGTGTCATCCGCATGGCGTTGTAGTAGCTCCACGACGCGTTGTGAACGTAAAAGATCGAGGAGTACTGCGGATCGGGCCGGCGCAATTGAGTCCTCGGCTGCGCCAATGAAATGTGGCCGGGCGGGGGATTGGTCGCACCGAGGTCGGGCCAGATTTTGTCGTACGTGATTCCGTCGGAGCCGAGCGTTGGAAAGCGAGCGCGATTTTGAATTCCATTCAACAGGTTGCCAATGGTCCGCGTGCGCGTGTAGCCGAGCGACAAAACGATGTCTTGCGTTACGACCCTATCGATCGTGAAATTGTACTGCTGAATATTTGGCATGCCCAGGTTCGGGGCGATGCGCGCGATCGACAGCCCGCGCGGATTGAAGTTGTCGATCGAATAGACATAGCCGCGCGACGGATCGGCCACGTCGAACCCGCTGTCGAACGCGCGCAAAATTCCATAAGGCGGCTGACTGCGCAAGGACGCCCCGCTTTGCGAGAACACGCTCTGAAAGATCCGCGAATGGAAGAGCCCGAAGCCGCCGCGCACCGATAGCCGATCCGGCCCACCCGTCACGCGGCGCAGCCAGCCATCGGCGCCGCGCGGCGTCCACGCAAAACCAAACCGCGGCTCGTGACCGGCGGTGAAATGCCCGTAGTTGTAGTTGACGCGATTGTTGATCTCGCTCGGCCGCCGCACGTATTCGTATCGATAGCCCAGGTTCAACGTCAGATTCGGCCGCAGCTTCCAGTCGTCCTGAAAATACTGATTCAACTCGCCCATGCGGTTGGCCGTGAAGAAGTTGCCGTATCCCTTCTGATAGCTACCGACGAACCCGCGCAGGAAGTTCTCCCAGCCTTCGTAGAACGTCGGCGTGCCGCGAATGCCGGTGGCTGTAAAGTTGTAGAAGCCGCGCGAATTGTTGTCGGCCAAATCGTCGAGCTTCTGTCGGCGAAAGTCCACGCCCATGCGCAGCGAGTGCTTGCCGCAGATGTGGGAGAGGTTGTAGTTGAACTGATAATCGGTCTGCCAGCGGTTGATTGGGAACGCGCCGGCGGAGCCCAGCGTCGTCGTGGTGAACGCGCTGGGATTGGCGATGCGCACGATCGGCGTCTGATTGCCGCCGGAGATGTCGACAAGCGTCGTGCGCAGTCCGAGGCCTAAGCGGAACTCGCCCGACGTGCGCGCAGAGAATAGCTGCGTCGCCGTGAAGCCGACGTTTTGCTGCTTGTTGTTTTGCACGGCCGCCTCGCCGGGGATCAACTCGCCCGGCCGGCGTTTTTGCCGGCTGTACTGGTAACGCAGTGCGTACAAATCGCGCGGCGACCGCACCCAATCGAGCTTGCCCGAATAGTCCTGATCGGGGAAATTGTTCGCGATCTGTTTCGTGAAACAGTTCGCGCAGAACGCAGTGTTGTTCGGCCCCTCTTTCGGGAAGCGATCGAGAATGCCCTGCAGCGTGGCGCGATCGGCTTCGAGCGCCGGATGCTCCTCCGGATTCAAACACGTGCGGCAATCGCCAACTTGAATGCGCGTGCCGGCGGGAAAGACCCAGCGGGTCGTCGTCGTGTGCGCGCGCTGTTCGGTCCGCTCGAAGGCGTGAAACAGAAACAGCTTGTTTTTGACGATCGGCGCACCCACCGTATAGCCGAACTGATTGCGGCGATACGGCGTGCGCGGAATGTTCGGCGAGCCATCCGCCTTGGATCCAGCCGTGTTGTTGAAGTACCCGTTGGAGTTCAGGACCTGGTTCTGCAAGAACTCGTAGGCGTCGCCGTGGATCTTGTTCGTGCCCGATTTCGTCTGCACGAGCACGGCCGACGCGCCGCGCCCGAACTCGGCCGAGAACGCATTCGTCAACACGACGAACTCCTTGATCGACGAGATGTTCACGTTCTGCCGCGACATCCCCTCCGACGAATCGTCGTTGCCGACGCCGTCGATCTGGAACGACGCCGACCGCGTGCCCGTGCCGTTGAACGACACATACGATCCGGACGACAACGTTGGATTATTCACGCCCGAATATCCGCCCGAGCTTTGAAAGCCAGCCAGCATCTCGACCAGCGACAGCATGTTGCGCGACGACATCGGGCGGTCTTCGATCGTGCGTTCGTCGAGTGATCCTTTCTGCTCGCCTCGAGCCATCTCGATCAACGACGCGTCGGCCTCGACCGTTACCTGCGTCGACACGGTTGCGGGTTGCAGTTTGAAGTCGACGACACGCGTTGCGCCCAGGTCCACGCGCGCGTTGCGTTGCACCGCGCCGAAGCCACCCGCCTCGGCGGTCACCGCGTATTCGCCCAGCGGCAAGAACGTCATCAGGAAGTAGCCGTTTTCATTGGTCACGATTTCCCGGCGCAGTCCGGTCTCGCCCGAGGAGACGATCACTTTCGCGCCGGTGATCGCGGCACCGCTGGGGTCGATGACGTGTCCTTCCAACGACCCCGAAATTGTTTGCGCCATCGCGCACCCGAGCGCAAAGAAAAAGAGCACCGGTTTCATAATGAAACTATCCATGTAGTTCCAATATCGCACCTGGAAGAAACGGTTTTGTGCGTAGAAGCAGGCCGCTGTTTTGGGGCCGGGCAGACTGCCGCGCTACTGTTATTTGGCCTCTAGGCGGCTGGGGTCGACTCGAATCTGAAGTTTGTAAAGCGCCCTCGCGACATCGAGCGGATCGTACTTCCAAACACTTCCGTTGGCCAACCTCACCTGCGCCACAAACGCAAAGGTTGTCTGCAACACCTTTACTTCTTTCTCGGACATGCTCCCGATCGGGCCGGTGAGCAAGGCCAGGTCATCCTGCCCGATGTCTTCGATCAGCAATTTTTGCTGCGTCGAAAGGTGGTTCCCGAAGAGATCAAAGCTGGCGAGGCGAATATCGGCGGCGGTGATGGCGGAGCGCGTTCGGATCTGACCGTTCAGTACCATACTCCACTCCTTGCCTCCCACCGGGCTTGCATCTAATTCTTCGATGAGCACTGGGCACTTCGCGTCGTTTAGGATGACGGCTTTCCTTGCCAGCGTCGACCGCTCGTTCAACACAGCTGGGGACGGCTTTGGCACAACTCTGTTGGGGTCTGGAACGGGGATACGTAGCGGACCTCCTTGCGCCTCCTTTAGGTCGAAACTGGCAGGCATGGGCAACGACAGCGGATCAACTTTTGGCGGACTCAATTTCGGAGGTTCTAGTTTAGGCGTTTCTAGTTTAGGCGTTTCTAGTTTTGGCGGCTCCAGTTTGGCGGGGTCTAGCTTCGGCGCTTCGATCTTTGGCGCCTCAATTTTCGGCGCTTCCAGCTTGCCAGCATTGCTGATGTCGGGCTTTCGGCCTCGCAGTTTAGGCGTTTGGCCTTGTGCATAGAAAGCCGTGATTGCAGTCACGAGGATGAGGAACTTCTTCATATAGACTCCAGTCAATGAGGAACCCGCCCATTCAGTCTAGCGCCGTTTCGGCGAGTTGTTGGCGTGATCGAATTCGCCTTCTGACCGGGTGATGCGCTGACCGCTCAATCGTCGAGCAACTGTAGATCCAGCAAATACCCGCGCTTGCCCACGTTTGCGCCGCGGGTGTGGCCGATCATCACGTCGCGGCCTTCGCATTCGTGGATGTGGCCGCAGAAGAAGCGCACGGGTTCACTGCCGAAGTGGGCGCCGGGCTTCAGGCCGTCGAGATCGGTGTCCTTGGGCGGGCAGTGGCAGATCAGCACCAGCGGCTCGAGCGTTGCGAAGGGCTTTAGCTTTTCGGCGATCTGCTGCTCGCTGTATTCGCCGGGGGTGTTGAACGGCGTTGGGCTTGAATAACCGAGCGCCGCGATGTGCGCGCCGGCGACTTCGATGGACTTGCCGTGGAGGTTGGTGAAGCCGAACCGATCGCTCAGGCGCGCGATGTCGGACTCCGATTCATGATTGCCAGGGATCACGTACATCTTGTCCGCGGGCTGATCGATCAAGCGGTGGGACGAATCAACCTTTCGTGCAGGCGATAGACCTCGCGCTCCGTCAGGCCTGAGATAAAGTCCGCCGCCCAGCGCGCTGGGGATGTGGTTCTCGGTTCCTCGGCGCGAATCAGTTCCGAAAACCCGCGCGGAAAGAACGCAAAGTCACTTGCTACAATTCGATCGACGCAGACTTTGAAGAGATCGCCGATCATTCGCTCCTGGCCGTACTGAATCGAGCGAAGGTCGCTGTTTAAGATCACGTAATCCCACGTCAGTTGCCTTAGCATGTCGGTCTGGCGTTTTGCTTCGGGGTCTATTGCGACCCATCGGCCACGGGGATCCGACGCGGGATCGATCAGACGGATGCTGTTCACATAGCGGGTTATCAAAATGGAGCTGAATGACCAAAGATCCCGCTTTTGAGGCTGCGTGCCATCGTAGGGCGAATCGATTGTCCGCACTTCCAGCGCCTGAAGTAGCGCGCGTGCATTCGCCTCCGCCTCTTCGGCCAGCTTGCCCTCTCTTTCGAATGTCCGCCGCAGAAACCGTTCGCATTCCTTGGTCGACGGTCGTGGCTGCTCTTCCGGAACCGTCCCTTCCAGAAACAGGTGCAGCGGTATCAAACCCGCGCAGTAGAAGTCGATCAGGTCGTGAATGGCATACGTAATGTCATCAGCCCAGTCCATTATCTCGGCTTCAGCGGATCGCACAAATCCAGAGTGGCCGCACTTCGCGCGCGCCCATTCCACGATCGAGCGCTCGGTAGAGTAGTACCCCCACTTTTTCGGGCTCTCCGGGTTTCCGCCGACGCTCCATGGGTACTTGAGCACGGCACATAGAGTCGCCGCTGTAAAATTCAATCCTGGTTGATCGATGGCGACATCGATTCCCGAAGTGTCGGTATCGCCAATCGCCAGTGCCGAGATAATCCGAAATGACTGCGCGTTTCCTTCGAAACCGTCGTCTACCTCGTACTGCCGAACGAGCGCGTTCAGGCGCTTCTCCGCGATATGTCCGAAGGCGGATGCCCGAGGTCGTGTGCCAACCCTGCGGCTTCGGCTACCTCTGGATCTATCCCCGCCCGGGCGGCTAAATCTGGTTGCTCGCTCTTAAGTTTCTCGGCGATCCGTCTCGCCAACTGGGCTACTTTGAGCGAGTGCGTGAGACGATTGTGGACGAGATGGTCGCCTTCGCTACTTCGGACCTGGGTTACCTCGGCGAGGCGAGCGAGGTGCGGACAGTAAATGAGGCGGTCACGATCGACTTGACTTGGCGTTCGCGGGCCCGTCTGGGCCGCAGACTCGTCGATGTACCGCGAATCACGTGAATTCACGCCACCGCTTCCGCAGGGGCGGGTTTACGCAGGATGGACTCCTTGGTGATCTCAAGGAGATTCCTGCGGAGCAGTCCAAGTACCGCCGAGCGTACTTCCATCGGCGCGACCGCTTCATTGACATAAGCCACCGTGTCCGCGATAACCAGGGCCAAGTGCTGCGGTCCCTTGTCGTCGATTACTTTCAGAACCATCCCCATTAGTGTGTGTCGTGCCATGAAACGATCCCTCCTATCCTCAGATCGGTAAACGAAGCTCTAACCAATAGCAATCGTATCATGTCATGACGGAAAGCCCCTCGCGTTACGCTTCGAGCAACGCGAGATCGACGAGATACCCGCGCTTGCCCACGTTTGCGCCGCGGGTGTGGCCGATCATGACGTCGCGGCCTTCGCATTCGTGGATGTGGCCGCAGAAGAAGCGCACGGGTTCGACGGCGTCGATGAATGCGCGCACGGCTTCGCTGCCGAAGTGGGCTCCGGGTTTCAGGCCGTCGAGATCGGTGTCTTTCGGCGGGCAGTGGCAGATCAGCACCAGCGGCTTCAGTGTTGCGAAGGGCTTTAGCTTTTCGGCGATCTGTTGCTCGCTGTATTCGCCGGGGGTGTTGAACGGCGTCGGGCTTGAATAACCGAGCGCCGCGATGTGCGCGCCGGCGACCTCGATGGACTTGCAGTGGAGGTTGGTGAAGCCGAACCGGTCGCACAGGCGCGCGATGTCGGACTCCGATTCATGATTACCAGGAATCACGTACATCTTTTCGGCGCGCGGCTTCATGATCTCGGCCATCGTGTCCAGCCCGCGCGCCCACGTGACCAGATCGCCCGCGCAGACATAGAGGTCCGCGTCGATCTCCATCAACTTCTTGAGGGCGCGTTTGTCGGAGTGGATGTCGGAGAAAACGAGGAGCTTCATTCCACCGATTCCAGATACGTGTAGCCGCCGATGCCGTCCTCGTAGAACCGCACCAGCCGGCCGGCCTCTTCGTAGCCGAGTTTGCCTTCGCGCACGGCGACTTCAACATCCTTGCGATAGGTCTCGATCAGCAAGCGGGAGTTGTACTGGACGTAGTCGAGCACTTCGCTGACGGTATCGCCCGCGATGACGTGATCGAGGGCAGGTTCGCCATTTTCACCGAGCGTGACGTGCACGGCGTTGGTATCACCGAACAGGTTATGCAAGTCGCCGAGAATTTCCTGATAGGCGCCGAGCAGAAACGAACCGAGGTAGTATGGCTCGCCGGGCGAGAAACCGTGCAGCGCGAGTGTGTTCTTCACGTCGCGGCGGTCGATGAAGCGGTCGATTTTGCCGTCGCTGTCGCAGGAGATATCGCCGAGCACCGCGTGACGGGTGGGCCGTGTGTTGAGCCGGTGAATCGGCATGATCGGGAAGAGCTGCTTGATGGCCCAGCTATCGGGCATCGATTGGAACAGCGAGAAGTTGCAGAAGTAGGTATCGGACAGCGTGTTCTCGAGGCCTTCGAGTTCTTCGGGGAAGAATTCGAGTTCCTTGGCCGCCTTCAACACGCGGCGGCACACGTTCCAGTACATGTTTTCGGCGAGGCTGCGCTGTTCGAGCGTGAGGTAGCCGAGGCTGAACAGATTCAGAGCGGAATCGAGCGCGCCTTGGGCGTCGTGATAACTCTCGAGCAGGTTCTTGCCGGAGACCGAATGCATGGCCTGATAGAGATCGGCGAGCGGCTGTTCCCAGTCGGGGTTGACTTCGGCGGGCACGTTCTCGTCGCCGAAACCGCTAACGCCGAGGACGTTGAACACGAGCAGGCTGTGATAGGCAACGACGGCGCGGCCGCTTTCGCTGATGATGTTCGGCGTCGGTACTTCGGCTTCTTCGCAGACGTTCTGGATGTGATAGACAACGTCGTTGGCGTACTCTTGCAGCGTGTAGTTGACGCTGGATTCGAAGTCGGTTTGCGAGCCGTCGTAATCGATGCCGAGACCGCCGCCGACGTCGACGTATTCAAGGCCCGCGCCGGCGCGGCGCAGTTCGACGTAAATACGCGCGGCTTCAATCACGGCGCCCTTGATCTGGCGGATGTTGGTGATCTGGCTGCCGAGGTGGAAGTGGATGAGCTTGAGGCAATCGCCCATGCCGAGCGACTTCAGCAGTTCCAGCGCGCGCAGCGCTTCGGTGACGGTGAGGCCGAATTTCGAGCGATAGCCGCCCGAGCTCTTCCAACGGCCCGAGCCGCGGCTGGCGAGTTTCAAGCGAATGCCGATGGCCGGCGTGACTCCGAGGCGGGCGGCGTGCTTCAGAATCAGCTCGAGCTCGGTGTACTTTTCAACGACGGGAATAATGTTGCGGCCGATCTTGCGGGCCATCATGGCGAGCTCGATGTACTCGTCGTCCTTGAAGCCGTTGCAGAGAATCGGCGTGTTGTTGTCGGCGATCGCCATGACGGCGAGCAGTTCGGGCTTCGAGCCGGCTTCGAGGCCGAATTGAAACGGGCGGCCGTATTCGAGCACTTCTTCGACGACCTGGCGTTGCTGGTTCACCTTGATCGGGAACACGCACTGGTATTCGCCTTTGTAGTTGTGTTCGGTGATGGCGGTGCGGAAGGCGCCGTGCAATTCGGCGAGACGATTTTGAAGAATTTCTCCGAAGCGGATTAAGATCGGCGGGTTGATGCCGCGAAGGACGAGGGTATCGACGAGCTTCTTAAGATCAACCGATTTGGTTGGCTCCTTGGTGGGATGGACGAAGACGTGGCCGTTGGCGCCAACGGAAAAATAGCCCTTGCCCCATGCGGCGACGTCGTAGCCTTCACTTGCGTCGGTAACCGTCCAGCGCTCGGTGGGCTCGATGCGTTGCGGGATCTCAGTCAGCTTTGCGTTCAACTCTTGCGTGAACCTCCAGAATCCTCAGTGTAAGCGAAAACGACCGGCGTACAATCAACAGATTCATGCAAATTTCCCGATACAAGTGGTGGCTGGTGGCGATGTTGTGGCTGGTGTGTTTTTTCAACTACGCGGACCGGCAGGCGATCTTCTCGGTCTTTCCGCTTTTGCAGAAGGAAATGGGGCTTTCCGATGTCCAACTCGGCATCGTCGGGAGTTCGTTTATGTGGGTGTACGCGGCGGCGGGGCCGTTTGCCGGCTGGGTGGGGGACCGGTTCTCGCGGAAGACGGTGGTGCTGGGGGGATTGATAGCGTGGTCGCTTGTGACGATCGCGACGGCGCTGTCGACCGAGTACTGGCATCTCGTGACGTTTCGCGGGCTCGAAGGGCTTGGCGAGGCGTTCTACTTTCCGGCGTCGATGGCTCTGATTAGCGCGTTCCACACGACAGAGACACGATCGCGCGCGATGTCGTTTCATCAATCGAGCGTATACGCGGGCACAATCGCGGGCGGGACGTTCGCGGGGCTGCTGGGGCAATACTACGGCTGGCGGAGCGGCTTCTATGTATTCGGTATCGCGGGGACGGTACTTGGGCTTGTGCTTTGGAAGTTCATTCGCGAGCCGGAGGAGAAGGCGGTCGCGGAGAACAAAGTGCCGGTGCGCGCGATCTTCGCGCATCCCATGGTGGCAGTATTGATCGCGACATTTATCGGCGCGAATTTTGTGGCGTTGATCTTTCTGACGTGGCTGCCGTCGTATCTGGTACGCAACTTCAAGATGAGCCTTTCGATGGCGGGATTTTCGGCGACGGCGTATTTGCAGCTCGCTTCGGTGTGCGGCGTGTTGCTCGGTGGATGGATGGCCGACCGGCTTACGGCGAAGATCAGCGCGGGCCGGGGCGGCACGACGGGCGGCCGCGCGCGCACGCAGGCGATGGGGTTGTTGGGCGGCGTGCCGTTTCTGTTTCTGAGCGGATGGACGCTCGATGTGACGGTGCTGGTGCTGGCGATGATCGGCTTCGGTTTGTGCAAGGGCATCTACGACGCCAATATTTGGGCGACCCTCTACGATTACGTCCCACCGGAGCGCCGCGCGACCGCGGTGGGCGTGATGAACTCGCTGGGCTGGCTCGGGGGTGGCCTGGCGCCGGTGGCGATCGCCTACGCTTCGCAGCACTTCGGCATGGCGGCGTGCTTGAGCGCGACGTCGGCGATCTATCTCGGATTCGGGCTGTTGCTGCTCACGGCCACCGGGCGATATTCGACGTTTACACTGAAGTAGAGATGGCCAAGGAACTGCACGGAAAAGTGGCGCTGGTGACGGGCGCGAGCAAGGGTGTCGGCAAGGGCATCGCGCTGCAACTGGCGCGGCATGGCGCGAACGTCGTCGTCAACTACAACACCGATTTGAAGGGCGCCGAAGCGACGGCGCACGATGCGCGCGGGATGGGCGTGTCGGCGGCGGTGGTGCAGGCGCATGTAGCGAATTTCGCGGCGGTAGAGGCGATGTTCGAGATGGTGAAGCGCGAGTTCGGGCGGCTCGATATTCTGGTCAACAACGCGGGCGTGCAGACGTGGAAGGATCTGCTGGATCTGACCGAAGCGGAGTGGGATGGGGTGCTCGATACGAACTTGAAGGGCTGCTTTTTGTGCACGCAGATGGCCGCGCGGATGATGAAGGAGTCGGGCGGCGGGCGGATCGTCAACATCGGCTCGGGCTGCAATAAGATCGCGTTTCCGAAGCTGGTGAATTACACGGCGTCGAAGGGCGGAATGGAGCAGTTCACGAAGGTGTCGGCGGTGGAGCTAGGCAAGTACGGGATTCGCGTGAACTGTGTGGCGCCGGGGGCGGTGGAGATCGAACGGACCAAGGAAGAAGCGGGCGATTACGCGGGGACGTGGGCCGCGGCGACTCCGCTTGGGCGTGTTGGGACACCGATGGATATTGGCCGCGCGGTGGTTTTCTTTTGCGGGGAGCTTTCGGAGTTTGTTACCGGCCAGACGCTGTACGTCGATGGCGGGTTGTTCTCGCGGCCGCACTGGCCGTATCCGATTTAGCGGCTAGGCGTTTTCGCTCCGTGCGAATTGGACCGCTCGGCGCAGCCACGAATCCAGCGCCTCGTCGGAGTCGATACCCTCGGCGTTGACGTAGATCATCGACTTGATCGGCTTTCCGGTGAAATCCATCGAGCGGGTATGCGGTTCGCGCAGCGCCGCCTGCGCACCGGCCGGTCCCAGGCGCAGCATGAGATCCGACTTCACGACCCCGCAACACATGTGGCCGCTCACCATAAACGCAATGCCGCCGAACATTTTCTTCTCCTCAAACGGGCAGAGGCGGCCGAGTGTGGCGCGAATCCGATCGGCGAGTCCGGGATCGAAGGGCATTTCGATTCGAGCGTAGCAGACCCGGCATTGCCGCACCTGATACGATGCTTCAGATGAAACCGTTTGAGTACATAGTCGCGCCGTCGGTCGACGACGCCGCGCGCGCGCTCGGATCGCGAGCCGATGCGAGGGTGCTGGCCGGCGGCACCGATCTGATCGTGCAACTAAAGAGCGGACGCCGCGAAGCGGGGCTGATCGTCGATGTGAAGCGCATTCCGGAGCTGACGGCGATCGCGATGAATGCCGACGGTCTCCGCCTTGGCGCGGCGGCTGCCTGCATTCACATCGCCGCGAATCGCGATGTACGCACGCACTATCCGGCGCTTGCCGAAGTCGCCGCGCTGATCGGCGGTACGGCGATTCAGGGCCGCGCGTCGATCGGCGGCAACCTCTGCAACGCCGCGCCCAGCGCCGACGCCGTGCCGCTGCTGATCGCGCTGTCGGCGAGCGCGCGCGTCGCCGGACCGGCCGGACGCCGCGAGATCGCGGTCGAAGATTTCTGCATCGCGCCCGGAAAGAACGCGCTCGCGCCGGGCGAGTTTCTCGTCGAGATCTTCATTCCAAAGCCCGCGTCCGGCACGCGCGCCAAGTACCTGCGATTCATCCCGCGCAATGAGATGGATATCGCGGTGGCGGGTGTCGGCGTTGCGGCGACGGTGGTTGACGGCAAGATCACGATGGCCCGATTGGCGCTCGCTTCGGTCGCGTCCACGCCGCTGTTCGTGCGCGAAGTCGGCGGCGCGCTGGAAGGGCAAGCGCCCTCGGCGGCACTGATCGAACAAGCGGCGGCGTTGGCGCAAGCGGCGGCGCGGCCGATTTCGGACATGCGCGCGCCGGCCGATTACCGGAGACATCTTTGCGGCGTTCTGTCGCGGCGCGCGTTAAGCGCGGTATTGGGGTAGACGATGAAGACACAAGTTTCGATGATATTAAACGGCGAGCCGGTGGAGTTCCTCGCCGAGCCGCGCCAGACGCTGCTGGAATGCCTGCGCGACACTCTGCACTTGACGGGGACTAAAGAAGGCTGCGGCGACGGCAACTGCGGCAGTTGTTGCGTCACGCTCGACGGCAATCTGGTGACGTCGTGCCTCGTGCTCGGCGTCGAAGCGCAAGGCCGCAACGTAACGACGATCGAAGGCATCGCGCGGGGCAATGATCTGCACCCGCTGCAAAAGGCCTTCATCGATCACGCCGCGCTGCAGTGTGGGATTTGCACGCCCGGGTTTATCGTCGCGGCGAATGCGTTGCTCGATGCCGAGCCCGATGCGGACGAAGAGCGCATTCGCGCCTGGCTGGCCAATAACCTGTGCCGCTGTACGGGTTACGACAAGATTGTGCGCGCGGTCCAGGCGGCCGCGAAGGAGATGCGATGAGTACGGCATACAACGTGATCGGCACGCGGCCGCCCCGGCACGACGGCGCCGACAAAGTAACGGGCCGCGCGATTTACGGCGCGGATGTGCAGATGGCCGGGTTGGTGCACGGCGCGGTGGTGCGGAGTCCGCACGCGCACGCGCGGATCAAGCGCGTAGATACTTCGAAGGCAGCTGCGTTTCCAGGTGTGATGGCGGTGGTGACCGCGGACGACTTTCCGCAAACGCCGGACCGGATCGTCGACCTGGGAGAGGGCGAAACGCCGCTGAGCTACGTCCGCGGCAACGTGCTGGCGAAGGACAAAGTCCTCTATGAAGGACACGCGATCGCGGCCGTGGCCGCCAACAGCGCGCACGCCGCCGAGCAGGCCGCGCGACTGATCGAGATCGAATACGACGTGCTGCCGTGCGTGTTGAACGTCACCGATGCGATGGCCGCGGGCGCGCCCGCGCTGCATAAGCAATCGAACGTCACCGATCACGTTCGTCACGCGATGGGCGATAGCGACAGCGCGTTTGCGTCGGCGGCGGTTGTCATCGAACGCGAATTCAATACCGCGACCGTGCATCAGGGGTATATCGAACCGCATGCCGCCACGGCTCTGTGGAACAACGACGGACGCGTGCAGGTGTGGTGCTCGACGCAAGGCGCCTTCGTGGTGCGCGATGTGGTGGCGTGTCTGTTCGATCTGCCGGTATCGCGCGTGAAAGTGACGCCGACCGAAATCGGCGGCGGGTTCGGCGGCAAGATCCCGGTGTATATCGAGCCGGTGGCCGCGCTGCTGTCGAAGAAGTGCGGGCGGCCGGTGAGAATCGTCATGACTCGACGCGAGGTGTTCGAAGGCTCCGGCCCGACGCCCGGTTCGCTGGTGCGCGTGAAGATCGGCGCCGATGCAAACGGCAAGTTCGTCGCGGCGCAAGCGTACTTGGCGTATGAAGCCGGAGCGTATCCGGGCGGCATGGTGGGCGCCGGGGCGATGTGCGTGTTCGCGGCCTACGATATTCCGAATCAAACAATCGATGGCTACGATGTTTTGGTGAACAAGCCGTCGACGGCGGCCTACCGCGCGCCGGGCGCGCCGAATGCGGCGTTCGCTACCGAGAGCGTTGTCGACGAGATCGCGCGGGAGTTGAAGATCGACCCGATCGAGTTGCGGCTGCGCAACGCGGCGAAGGAAGGGACGCGGCGCGCCGACGGCCCGAAGTTCAAGAAGATCGGCTGCGTGGAAGTGCTGGAGGCGATGAAGGCGCACGCGCACTATGCGGCGCCGTTGGGCGAGCCCTCTCACGCGGCGGCCAAGCGCGGCCGCGGCGTTGCCATCGGCTATTGGTTCAACATCGGCTTTGCGTCCAGCTGCGTGATCAGCGTGAACGCCGACGGCACGGCGAACTTGATCGAGGGATCCACCGACATCGGCGGGACGCGGACATCGATCGCGATGCAGGCGGCCGAGGTATTGGGAATTCCGGTTGAGAAGCTGAATCCATCGGTGGTCGATACGGACACGATCGGTTACACGGCAGTGACCGGCGGATCGCGCACGACCTTCGCGACGGGTTGGGCGGCGCACGACGCGGCTCAGGACGTGGTGGCGCAGATGAAGGCGCGCGCGGCGAAGTTGTGGGAAGTGGCCGATGTTTCGTTTGCGCAAGGTGTGTTCCGCGCGGGCGATCGTTCGATGACGTTCGCGGAGTTGGCGGCGCGGCTCAGCGAAACGGGCGGTCCGGTTGTCGGACAAGGCAGCGTGAATCCGCGCGGCGCGGGCGGGTCGTTTGCGGGCGTGATCGTCGACGTTGAGGTCGATACGGAGACCGGAAAAACGACCATCGTTCGCTTCACGTCAGTGCAGGACGCCGGGCGCGCGATCCATCCGAGTTATGTCGAAGGCCAGATGCAGGGCGGGAGCGTGCAGGGCATCGGCTGGGCGTTGAACGAAGAATATTGGATGAGCGACGGCGGCCGCATGATGAACGCGAGCTTGCTCGATTACCGCATGCCGACGATTCTCGATGTTCCGCCCATCGATACGGTGATCGTCGAGGTGCCCAATCCGTCCCATCCGTTTGGCGTGCGCGGTGTGGGTGAGGCGAATATCGTACCGCCGACGCCGGCCATCGCGAACGCGATTCATGACGCGCTGGGCGTGCGCCTGCGCAAGCTGCCGATGAACCCGCCCTCGATCGTTGCGGCCCTGGCGTAGATGGCCCGTGTGCACATCCCGGCCCTGCTGCGCGAGGCGACAGGCGGGGCCGAATGGGTCGAGGCCGGCGGCGCAACGGTCCGTGACGTTGTGGCGGACCTGGAGTCGCGTTATCCGGATTTGTGCGGGCGATTGCTGAAAGGCACGGCGGTGGCGATCGACGGAGAGATCTGCGCGATGGGTTTGGCCGAACGTGTGGAGCCCGACAGCGAGGTGCAGTTTGTCTCGGCGATCGCCGGGGGCAACGGCTAACGAGCAAGATCGCTGACTCTGACCGACGCCCCCAGCGCGTTCGTCTGCCCCGCGAAGGCCGAGCGGATCGACTCCGCGCGCCGAGTGGCCTCCCGCGCTTCCGCCTTTCGTCCAAGCTTCGACAACGCCTCGCTGTACCCCCAAAGAACTCGCTCCAAGTCGGGATGATTCGTTTCCAGTTCCGAAACCGCCCGTCCTAAGCTCTCGACGGCGCCGGCCTTGTCTCCCATTCGGCCCCGCGCCACTCCCAGATTGGCGAGGATTCGCGCTCGCTCCACCCCCGGCTTCGCCAACACTTCGGCCCGCGTAAAGTACTCCAACGCCTTCGCCATCCGTTTTCGGCGCTCGGCCAACACGCCGAGGTCGCTCAACACCGCCGCGGTCTCGCGCACCGACAGCGCTTGAAGCAGCGCCAACTCCGCCTCGCCGTCTTTCCCCCGCGCCATCAAAACCTGCGCGAGCTGCTGCCACTGTCCGGGCCAGTCTGGGGCCAGCGCCGCCGCCCGCCGGGTCAAGGTCTCGGCCTCTGCGTACTCTTCCAGCGCGAACGCCGCCTGCGCCGCGTTGGCTAGCACCGCCGCCAGAGAAGCGTCGGATTGTCCCGGCGTTTTCATCGCCGCTTGAAAGTGTTTTTGCGCGCTTCGATACCGGCCGGCGGCGAACTCGGCCCGGCCCGTGGCGTCGTGAGCGGCCGCGATTTGGTCGGTATCGGCGGCCAGGAAGGCGAAAAGGAGGAATGCGGTCATGAATCCAGCATTCCCCGCAAGTCGTTCATTTCAAACAGACATTTCCGGCATGCCCGAAATGGCCGACGTTGTTTCAGCGGTCAAAACCGGCAAATGCTGTAGGATGAAGGACGAAGCGCGTATGGTCCCCGCACCGCAAGAGCCGGATCGCCTGGATTCCTGGAAACAGATCGCCGCGTACCTGAATAAGAGCGAGCGCACGGTCCGTCGCTGGCAGGAATTGGAGGGCCTTCCGATCCACCGCCACCTGCACCAGCAGAAGGGAACGGTCTGGGCGTTTAAGTCGGAGCTCGACGGGTGGCTGGCCAACCGTACCGAAGCCCCTGTTCCGGCACCAGTAGCTCTAGACTGGTCCTGGCTTCTTCCGTCGATGGGCGCTATCGTCGCCATCGGACTCGTGTTCTGGATCTATCGGCCGGCCCCCCAGAAGCCCCTCGATGCATCCGTTCTCACCGCACTGCCCGGCATGGAGTATGGCGCCTCGATTTCGCCCGATGGGAGCCGCTTTGCGTTCTTCTGGGGGCCGGAGAATATTACCGGCCGCGGCATCTACACCAAATCGTTCGGCGACGAACCGCCCGTGCCGCTCATCCTCCGCGCCGATACCGATACGTTCTTCTACAACCCCGCCTGGTCGCCCGACGGGAAGACCATCGCGTTTCTCAGCCGTAACCCGGAGCAGCAAGGGTTTCTTAACGTCATCTCAAGCACCGGCGGCCCCCATCGCGTTCTGCTACAAATCGCCGAACCCGGCAAGACCTTTTACGCGAATAACAACCAGCTCAGTTGGACCCCGGACGGCGCCTCCATCGTCGCGCCGATGGCCACGAAAACCGAAAACGGCATCTACCGGATTTCCACCGCCACCGCCGAACGCCAGCCGCTCACTCCGCCTTCCGATCGTCTTCATATCGCGCCCCAGCTTTCTCCCGACGGCCGCCGCCTGGCCTATATGATTCGTGAAGGTCCTCAAGCCGGCATCGAATCGGTCTATGTGCTGAACGTCGGTTCCCACGCACCGCCCACGCTCCTGTATCGTGGTCAGTCGATGGCTTCCGGTCTGACCTGGAATCCGCCGGAAGACGAACTCATCTTCTGCAACGCAAACAACGCGATCTTCGGTGCGTTCGATAGCCGTCTCTATCGCCTCTCGACTCACGCCGGCCGGTCGCCCCGCCTGCTCGCCGACGTGCCTTGTAATACGGTCTCGGTCCACGGCTCCACCCTCGTCTATGGGAAAGGTCTTTCGGTCAACTCGCTGGGAAAGCTCTGGACCGCCGCGATGAAAGACGTGGCCGCAGCCACGGCCTTCGCGCCATCCAGCCGCTACGAGAGCCTTCCCGCCTACTCTCCGGACGGCGCGACCGTCGCGTTTCTGAGCGACCGTTCCGGTCAGCCCGAAGTTTGGCTCGCCTCGGCCAGCGGAACTAATGTCCGCCGGCTGACGACCAACGGACACCCGCGGTCCTACCCGCGCTGGTCTCCGGACGGAACGCGTCTCCTCTACGCCGTCTCGCGTTCGGGTATTGTTGTGACACCCATCGCCGGCGGCGTCTCTTCCAGGCTGCCAATCGATGACGAGTTCGCCGCCGATCCGGTCTGGTCGCGCGATGGCCAGACGATACTCTACGTGTCGGAAAAAAAGTTGTTGCGCGTTCGCATCGACGGTTCGGAAAAGCGGCTGATCGACAAGACGTCGCCGCACTACTCGGTGCAGGAGAGCCCCGACGGGAAGTACATTTACTTCTCCCGCCACAGCAGCCCCAATGATCTTTGCCGGATGCCCGCCGGCGGCGGCTCGATCGAGGTCCTGGCCAGCGACCTCGCCTCGCTGCACTTCGCCATGACGGATTCGCATCTCTATACGCTGGGTACGCATCCGAGAGAGTTGCGAGTCGTCCCTTTGGCCGGCGGCCCGACGAAAAGCCTGCCCCCGCCCGCAGGAACCGAACACATCGGCAATCTGCGATCAGGTCTCGGGATGACCGTCAGCCCCGACGGCGCGCAACTCATTTGGTCGATTGGAAGTAACGCCGAGCTTGATCTTGAGATTGTGCGGAATTTTCGGTAGCGGCGGGGCTTTTGCAAGCCAGGCCCGCTGGCGCCGGGTATCGTTCCGCCGCTTCGAGCGAGCAATCCCCCATCTACTCTCGCCCCGGTCGTGTTTGCGATCGGCCTCTTGTGTGCGGATGTGGTGTTGCGAAACGTTGATAGAAACATGTAATATATCAACAGAATGCAACAGCGTACATGACACAGTCCTACCGCACTCGAATCATCCAAATCGTCCGGCGCGAGCGGATTGTGCGGCCGCGCGACTTGGAGGCGAAGGGGATTCCACGGGAGCACCTGCTGCGGCTGATGCGGCAAGGCATCGTCCATCGAACGGGCCGGGGCGTATATGAACTGGCCGATCTGTCCCCAACCGAGCATCACAGTCTGGCGGTTGTAGCCAAGGAAACCCCAAATGCGGTGATTTGCCTGCTGTCGGCGCTTCGCTTTCACGATCTGACAACCCAACATCCCGCCGAGGTATGGGTGGGGATTCATGTACGGGCGCGCCGCCCCAAAATATCGACGGTGCGCTTTCGCGCCGTACGCTACTCGGAGACGACGTTCAAGAGCGGCGTTGGGATTCATCGGGTGGAAGGCGTGCCGGTGAAGGTATTCAGCGTGGCCAAGACGGTCGCCGACTGCTTCAAGTACCGGCGCAAGATTGGGCTGGATGTCGCGATCGAGGCGCTCCGCGAAGCGCTAGGCGGACGAAAAGCGACGGTCGCAGAAGTCACACGGCAAGCGCAAAAGAGCCGCGTCTGGCGCATGATGCGCCCTTATCTGGAAGCGCTTGCATGAGAAAGCCTACGGCTAACACCGCCGCGTCGATTCGCGCCAAACTGCTCAACGTCTCGCGAACGGCGAAACAGGAGTTTCAGTTCGTACTCGACCGGTGGGCGGCGGAGCGGTTTCTGTACCGGCTTGGCCGATCCCCGCTGCGCGAATCGTTTGTGCTCAAGGGTGCGACGCTGTTTTTGATTTGGCGCGGCGCGTTGCCCCGCCGTACTCGCGACATCGACCTTCTAGCGTATGGCTCGTCCGACCCGAGGAGAATACTTGAGTCTGCCCGAAGCATTTGCGCGGTCCATGCCGACGACGGCATCTTGTTCGACATCGACAACATCACTGTGGCGGAGATACGGGAGAACTCCGAGTATGATGGCTTGCGCCTGCGCGTTCCGGCCAGCCTTGACAAAGCCAAGACGGTTCTCCAAATCGACATTGGCTTTGGGGACGTTGTCAGCCCCGGAGCCGAGAACCGGGAACTGCCGGCTATGTTGGGTTTGGATGCGCCGAACTTGCGGATATATCCGCCGGAAACGGTGATCGCGGAGAAGTTCCAGGCCATGGTGCAACTGGACATGCCCAACAGCCGAATGAAAGACTTCTTCGACATCTGGTTACTGAGTCGAGAGCAGCCGTTTCAAATCGATCGCCTTGCCGGAGCGTTGAAGGCGACGTTTGCCCGACGCAAGACCGAACTTCCTCGGAGGCGGCCCGTCGCTCTGACGGGACGGTTCCTGCGAGACGAGTTGAAATCGGCGCAGTGGCGAGAGTTTCTTGTGCGCGTGGATTTGCCGTTATCGGTGGGAGAGTTGGCCGATGTCGGCGAATCCATCGCAAAATTTCTCATGCCTGTCGTCGAATCGATTCATGCGGAGGAAACGTTAGACCTCTACTGGCCCGCCAAAGGCCCATGGCGGCGGCGTGCTCGCCAATAACTGACTGGAGACGACCTACTTTGCAGCGACGGGGGAATCCACCTTTACCGTTCGGCTTCCTCCGGAGTCTGGCAACGCTACAATGTGCCCACAGTGCGGTGCCCCCTATAATTGGTGATCGGTTGGCGAAGCGGCAGCGCTTTACGCCAGCCCAAACCCGCTCGCCACGGCGTCGTTCCGGAACATCTTCACCGTTTCGAGTGAGTACCGCGCCAGATCCTTCCCGATCAGCGCCAGCTTGTTCAAGATATCCGGCGTCACGGTGATGATGTGGCAGCCGATTTCGCTTGCCTGCGCGATGTTCAGCAGCTCGCGCGGGCTCGCCCAGATCAGTTCCAACTGCGGATGCGGCGCCATGATCCGTAGCGCTTCTTTCATCACGGGCAACGGGTCCACGCCCGTATCGGCGATGCGCCCGGCGAAGACGCTGACGTTCGCCGCCGGGCCGCCGGCCAGGGCATCGACTACTTCGCGCACCTGATCCAGCGTCAGAATCGCCGTGACATTCTGCTTCACGCCGCGCGCGGCCAACCGCTTCACCAGCGGTCCCGCCGACTCCCCGCGTGTATTTGTCACTGGAATCTTGACGTAGACATTCGATCCCCATGCCGCGATCCGCTCGGCTTGCCGTTCCATTTCATCGAACTCGTCGGCGAACACCTCGAACGAAATCGGCCGGTCCGGAATCGCCGCCAGAATATCGCGCGCAAAGCCTTCGTAGTCGCTGATGCCCGCCTTGCGCATCAACGTCGGATTCGTCGTGAACCCCTGAATACGCGGGTCCGCGTACAACTTCAACATCGACGCCTTCTCCGCGCCGTCGGCGAATATCTTCACGCTCATCGTGATGTCTCCTGACTCATTATCCAATCGACAGCTTCGCGCAAACTCTTCACAGTCGCCGCCGGCGGTTCCGACGGGCCGCGCTCGGAATAGCCGTAGTCGATCCAGACTCCGCGGACGCCCGCCGCCCGCGCCGCGTCCATGTCGCGCCATCGATCGCCGATGACGAAACTCGCCGCCAGATCCACGCCGTATGCCGCCGCCCCCTGCAAGATCAAACCCGGCTTCGGCTTGCGGCAGTCGCACGCGTCGCCGCTGTCATGGGGACAAATGAAAAATGCATCCAGCGGCAACGCCGCCCGCAACACATCGTTGATCGCGTTCAACTCCGCCGCCGATTGCGTCCCGCGCGCGACGTCCGGCTGATTCGTCACCACCAGCAACAAGAACCCCGCGGCCTTCAACCGAGCCATGCAGGCAACGGCGCCGTCAACAAGTTCAACGGAAGCCGCCGAAGCCGGCGGATACGGCTTTCCATCGCGTACAACGGCGCGGTTCAACACGCCATCGCGATCCAGAAAAACCGCGCGCGTTACCGTACCGACTCCCATTTGGTCTCGACCGCCTTCAACGACGGATGCGACACCAGCAGATGCCAAACCACCGCCTGAAACGCCTCCGCGTGCGGCGTCACGTGCACCGGGTTCACAGTCGGAATGATCGCGCAGACATCGGCCACTTTCGCCGTGTAGCCGCCGTCGCGTCCGACAATGCCGATGATCTTCGATCCGACCTCGCGCCCATACTTCAAGGCCGCCACCAGATTCGGACTCGCGTTCCGCTCCACATCGCCGCCGCCGACCGAAAACACAAAGAGGCAGTCGCCGGCGCGCAACTTGCTCACCTGCAGCCAGCTTTCAAACACCGTCGCCCAGCCTTCATCGTTAGTGCGCGCGGTCAACTCGGAAACGTTATCGGTCGGCGCGTAGGCTTCGATGCCGGCGATCTTCCGGAAGTCGTTCACCGCGTGCGATGCATTCGCCGCCGATCCGCCGACGCCCAATAAAAACAGCCTTCCGCCGCGCGAGCGCGTCTCGGCCAGGATCGCCGCCATCCGCTCGATCGCGGCCGTATCCAGCCGCGCCAACACCTCGGCGGCATCGCCTTCTTGATCGCGCCCGCCGTGCCCAAATACTGGTCGCCGTCGTAGGAGTATGAAGCCTCGACTCCATACCGGCTGCCATCGCCGAGAAACTCCTCGATCATCTCGCCGCGATAGGCGACGCTCATCACCACGCGCGTCACGCCGTTGGCGGCAAGCAGCCGCATCTGATGGTGTAGAAACGGCTGGCCGGCGACCTCGACGAGAGCCTTCGGAATTTTCTCCGTGATCGGCCGCAGCCGCGTGGCAAGCCCGCCCGCGAGTATGACAACAGGCAGCATGCGTTACGACCGCGCCACCACGGCGCTGCCCTCGAAATCGAATCGCACGCGGACTTCCTGCAAACCCAGCGCCTTCATCGACGCACGCAGCCGCGTTTTGTCCTCGGCGTAGAACATCAGGAACCCGCCGCCGCCAGCGCCGATCAGCTTCCCGCCGATCGCGCCATTTTTCCGCCCGGCCTCGTACCACTCATCGATCCGCGGATTGCTCATCCCGGCCGATCGCCGCTTCTTGTGTTCCCAATGCGTGTGCATGATCTCGCCGAACCGCCGCGGATCGCCGCTCTCAAACGCGCGCCGGCTCTCGACGCCCAACTCCTTGATGAAGTGTAGATTCTGCGTCATGCCCGAGTCTTTCTGCTTGCTCTTGGAGTCCTGCTCCTTCAAAATCTCCGACGCGCTCCGTGTGTAGCCCGTGAAGAACAACACCAGATTGTCTTCGAGCTCGAACAGCGTCTCCGCCGACGCCGCCAGCGGCTCCACGCGCACATGGCCGCCCTGCTCATAGTGCATACACTGCAAGCCGCCGAACGCCGCGATGTATTGATCCTGCTTTCCAATCGGTTCGCCCAAGCGGTCGATCTCGATATGACACGCCTGCTCCGCCAGATCCTGCCGCCCGACGACGGTCTTGTTCAATGTATGCAGCGCCGTCAACAACGCCGTGGTGAAACTGCCCGACGACCCCAGCCCCGTGCCCGCCGGGATATCGGACAGGCTCGTCATTTCCAGGTGCGACGTATCGGCGCCGAGCACCAGTTGCAGCGCCTCGCGAATGATCGGATGCGAAACCTCGGCGACGCTCGCCGGCGCCTCCATCTTCGAGTACTTGATGATCAGCCCCGGCTGAAACGTGCGGTGCAGCGTGATGTAAACGTAGCGGTCGATCGCCGCCGAAATCACGAAGCCGCCGTGTTCCAGATAGTACGAAGGCAAATCGGTCCCGCCGCCGCCGAGCGAAATGCGCAATGGACTCCGCGTGATGATCAACGTCCTTGCTCCTTGTAGACGGTTTCTACGATCCGCAGCGCCGCCTGCGCGTCGCGTAAGCCTGGGTTCGGATCGCGGGCTTCGTCGATGTCGCGCACGAATTCCTCGAACTCGCGATGCCAGGAGCGGTCTTCTTTTTCGAATTCGAAGACCGTCATATCCGGCTTGATCTGGCCTTCCACCATCTGGTAGTAGGTGAGCTTCTCCTCGCCATAGCTGCCGCCGAGCCCCGCGATATCAATCTTTCCAACGCGCCCGTAGATCTCCAGTGAGAACATGTTCTTCCACTCGGTCCACGTCGCGTGCAGTTGCGCGAACTGGCCCTGTTCGGTCTTCAAAAGGAAGAACGCGTTGTCCTCCACTTCCATGTTCCAGAAACACGTCGGCACCGCGCCTTGAACACCCGAAAAGTCGCCCAGGAACCAGCGTGCAAGATCGATCAGATGCATGCCCTGGTCGATCGCTTCTCCCCCGCCCGACAATTCGGCGACGGCTCTCCAGTCCGTATCCTTCGGCCGTCCGCCGTGCCCGTATCTTCCGCGGACGATAATCAGAGGCCCCGCGACTCCCGAATCGACGATTTCGCGTGCCTTCAACATCGCCGGGTGGTAGCGATGATTAAAGCCAACGCGCACGCGCACACCGGTCGATTCCGCCGCCGCGATCACCGGATCCAACTCCGCCGCCCGACGGCCCGCCGGTTTCTCGACAAGCACGTGTTTCCCGGCGCGCGCCGCGCATTCGGAAATCCTTGCAGGCTCGGAATGAATCGTCGCCACAATCACGATGTCGACATCGCCCGCCGTCGCGGCTTCTTCCCAATTCGCAGTCGCCCGCGAGCCCGGGCACTTTGCCGCCAGCGCTTCCGCCCGCGCCAAATTGACGTCGCAACACACGGTAACGGCCGCTCCCGGCAACGCGCGCGAACGCTTGTCGCCGATCAATCCGCAGCCAATAATCGCAACCCGCTTCAAGTCGTCTCCCAATCTTTATCCCTATCCTTCGGCACAATCCGACGCAGAGTGTAGACATCGCTCGGCTGTAGTTCTCCCGCGAACTCATGCAGCCGCGTCCACGGATCCCACTGCGCGCTGATCAGCCGGCCGGTGATGCCTCGCGCCGCATCGCTTGCGAGGTACACGCACAGCCGCGCCGGAATCGACGGGTCCATGGTCTTGCCATCCGCGATCATCCGTTCGACTTTCGCGAACTCCTCGCCCACATCGCCCGCATCGGCGCGAACGACATCGCGCAGCAACTCCGTGTTCATCACGCCCGGCGCGATGCAGTTCACGCGCACGCCCATCCCGGCCGCTTCAACAGCGATGTTCTCACTCAAGCGCACCAGCGCGGTCTTCGCGGACGCGTACGCCGAAAAATTCGCGCGCGGCGCGGCCGCTCCGCCGCCCGACAGGTTGATGATCGCCCCGCCCCTCGTCATTCGGGGAATCATGGCTCGCATCAGCGCGGCGGGACTCAGCAGATTCACCCGCATCGTCTCTTCCCACGCCGCCGCGTCGTTCAGCCAAAACTTCCCGATCGGCCCCGTAATCGCCGCGTTGTTCACTAACACATCGACATACGGAACTGTTTCAAACGCCCAGGCCGCAATTTGTTCCGGAGCGCCGCACACCGACAAGTCGGCCGCGAACAGCGAAACCCGCTCGCCCAACTCGTTCCGCAACGCCTCCAACGCGCCCAGCCCGCGCGCCGTCACCAGTACATGCGCGCCTGTCTTCCAGAACTCGCGCGCGATGGCCTCGCCTAACCCCCGCGAAGCTCCTGTAATCAGTACATTGCGTTTCAATCGCGGTATCTAGAATCTTCCAGTGTATCCTGAAGAAATATCGATGGAGCCTGCTTCCCCCACACGGCCCGACATCTCGCTCATTCTTCCCGCCTACAACGAGGAACGGACGATCGTCTCCACGATTCGGGAAGCCTCCGATTATTTCGCGGCCAAAGGCCTGAAGGCGCAGATCATCGTCTCCGCCGACGGTAAGGACCGAACCCGCGAACTCGCCCGCGAGATACCAGGCACTATCGTTCTCGGCAGCGCACAGCGCTCCGGCAAAGGCCGCGGGATCCGCCTTGGCGTCGAGCAAGCCACGGGCGGCATCATCGGGTTCGCCGACGCCGACAACAAGGTTCCCATCACCGAGTTTGATAAGTTTCTTCCCTTGATGGCCGGCGCCTGCGACGTCGCCATCGGCACACGCGCGCGGGACCGCTCAAAGATTGAAAAAGCCCAACCCTTCTACCGCCAGATCGGCTCCAAAGGCTTCTACTACTTCGTGCAAACCGTCGTCGGACTTCCCGGCATCACCGATTCGCAATGCGGATTCAAGTTCTTCCACCACGATTACGCCAAGAAGATCTTCGCGCTGCAGCGCATCGACGGCTACATGTACGACGTCGAGATCCTCGCCCTCGCCATTCGCATGAAGGCCCGCGTTATTGAGATTCCCATCCGCTGGCGCGACGACGCCGACAGCCGCCTCGACCTCGTCGCCGGCAATATCCAAAACGTCAAGGACATCTTCCGCATTCGCTCTCTCGTCCGCTCCGTCAAGATTTAAACCATGCGCGTTCTCATCACCGGCGCCGCCGGATTCATTGGCTCCAACCTCGCCGACCGCTACCTCGAAGACGGCCACGCCGTCATCGGCATCGACAATCTCTCCACCGGCCAGCGCGAGTTCCTCGCCCAAGCCGTCGAGCTGCACGAGGTCGATCTGCTCAATCTCCAAGCGATCGTGCCGCTCTTCGACGGCGTCGATCAGGTCATCCACCTCGCCGCCAACGCCGATGTCCGTTTTGGTCCCGATCATCCAGACCGCGACCTGCAGCAAAACGTGATCGCGACATGGAACGTCCTCGAAGCCATGCGCCGCACGAACGTCAAGCGCATCGCATTCTCATCGACGGGTTCCGTCTACGGCGAAGCGCCCGTCATCCCGACTCCCGAAGACGCCGGCTTTCCTATTCAGACCTCGCTCTACGGCGCCTCGAAGGTCAGCGCCGAAGCGATGATCTCCGCTTACGCCGAGAGCTTTGCCTTCGAAGCGCACATTTTCCGCTTCGTCTCCATTCTCGGCGAGCGCTACACACACGGCCACGTTCTCGATTTCTACAAATCGCTCCGCGCCGATCCGTCGCAGCTTCGCGTGCTTGGCAACGGTAAGCATCGCAAGTCGTATCTCTACGTCCGCGATTGCGTCGAAGCCATTCTCGTCGCGCTCGACAAGGCAAAGGACAAGGTCAACATCTTCAACCTCGGCACCGACGAATACTGCCAAGTGACAGACTCGATCGGCTGGATCACCGGCTACATGAACGTCGCGCCGCAATTGAACTTCACCGGCGGGGACCGCGGCTGGATCGGCGACAACCCGTTCATCTTCCTCGATACCAAGAAGATTCGCTCTCTCGGCTGGCAGCCCTCGCTCACGATCCGGCAGGCCGTGATCAAGACCGTCCAGTACCTCGAACAAAATCCCTGGGTTCTCGAACGCCGCTGACTAGATCGGCTGTTGAGGACTCGCGCACGACGGACTCGCGCGAACCCGGCCACTGGGGCCGTGCCCGCACGGCCTGTGCGCTATGATGAACCTCATTCCCGTCAACGAGGCATCATGAGCAAAACCAAACACGTCCCCTACGTACCGGTCGACCGGAAGATGTTGGAGTTCTCCTACACCGCGGTCATACTCGGCCTCGTGATGTCGGTTGTGCTCGGCGCGGCCAACGCATATCTCGGATTGAAAGCGGGCATCACGATCGCCGCCACGTATCCCGCCGCCGTTATCGGCATGGCTCTGCTGCGCTTCAAGCGCGGCACGATCCTCGAAGAGAACCTCGCGCGTACCGCGGGCTCGATTGGCGAATCGATCGCCGCCGGCGCGATCTTCACACTTCCCGCGTTCGTCATCGCCAAGGCATGGCCGCAGTTCGACGTCGAAAACGGCTACTGGAAATCGACAGCGCTGATGCTCGTCGGCGGCGTGCTTGGCGTGCTTTTTGTCTCGCTCGTCCGGCGCGTGATGGTCGAGGACGACGACCTGCCGTTCCCCGAATCCGTCGCCGCCGCCGAAATCCACAAGGCCGGCCAATCCGCCTCGCAGGCCGCCAAGTTCCTATTCATCAACATGGTTACCGGCGCCGGTGTCTACATGCTCGGCGTGCTGAAACTCTTCGAGCCCGACCGCGACTTCATCTTCCGCATCGGTGAACTCGGCCGCAGCGTGATCAAACTTGGATCGACCGAACGTTCGCTGCAAGTCGGCGGCGTGACGATGGCCGCCGCGCCGTCGATCAGCCCGGCCTACATCGGCGTCGGCTACATCATCGGCCCGCGCCTGGCCGCGTTGAACTTCTCGGGAGGCGTCCTTGCATGGGGCTTTTTGATTCCCGCCCTGATCTACTTCCTCGGCGACGATCTCCGCAAATTCCTCCCGGCCAACGCAACCGAAGAAGGCTGGCAGCCGCTCGCGGCCGCTGTGTGGAGCTACATCGTGCGGCCGATCGCCGTCGGAGGCATGCTGGTCGGGGCCGCCAATACGCTCTGGAAAATGCGCAAGAACTTGAGCGCCGGCATCGGCCGCGCGATCGCCGAACTGTGCGCCGGCGGCAGTGACGACGCGAAGTTCGACCGCACCGAGCGGTACATGAGTTCGAAGGCCGTCTTCGGCTTGATCGGGTTGACGTTCCTTGCCATGATCGCCGTCTACTACTACTTCGCCAACGCGCTGTGGGTCGCGGCCCTCGCGGCTGTCGTCATGCTGATCACCGGCTTCTTCTTCTCCACCGTTTCCGGCAGCCTAGTCGGCATGATCGGCTCGTCGAACAATCCTGTCAGCGGCCTCACGTTATCGACGCTCCTGATCGCCGCGCTGCTGATGGTTTCGCTTGGCGTCGGCGGCGCCAATGGTGTCGCGATTGTTCTCGCCGTCGCCGCGGTCGGCTGCGTCTCGGCCGCGGTCGCGGGCGAGCTACTGCAAGACTTCAAAGTCGGCTACATCCTGGGCGGCACGCCGCGCACGATTCAGTTGGTCGAGTTGATCGCGGTCGTCATCTCCGCGCTCGTTATGTTCTTCCCGCTGATGCTGCTGCATCAGGCCAACATTAAACAGGGCGGCATCGGCTTTGGCGATCCCAAACTGCCCGCGCCGCAGTCGGGTCTGATGGCTCTCATCGCCGAAGGCATCGTTGGCGGAGAGATGGCATGGCCGCTGGTGATCATGGGGATCTTCATGGGCGTCGGCATGATCATGATGCAGGTGAGAAGCCCAATGCTCGTTAGCGTCGGCATGTACCTGCCCTTTGCAACAACGTTTTCGATATTCGTCGGCGGCGTGTTCCGTGCGATCGCCGACCGCATCAGCGAAAGCAAAGGCCACAACGAAGCCCAACGCGCTCGCAGCGAGAACATCGGCATTCTCATTTCATCCGGCATGATCGCGGGCGAAGGTCTGATGGGCCTTGTCGTCGCGGCGTTCGCGCTGCTTGAGTGGAAGCTCCCGGCGATCTTCGAACACCCGAGCTACTACGTCGGTCTCGGCGTTCTGGCGCTGATGGCGATCAACATGATCATGACGCCGATCAACAACGCCGGGCGCCCCGACGAACCGGCGCCGCCGACGGCGATGATGTAGACGGTCTACGGCCTTGTCGCCAGTATCGTGTTCTTCGCGTCCAGCGAAACCTTCAGAGGCAACGCCGTCAACGTAAACGCCGCCGTTGTTTGCGAGCCATCGGTCCGCACCCACCGCGTCTCGGTCTTGCCGCGGCCGTAGTCGATCTCCACCGGCACATCGATCGAGAAGTCCTCGCTCACGCCGGCCTGATCGAGCTCGACCGAAACCGCCGCGCCGTTCGCGGTCTTGCCGATCTTGGAGCGCAGGGTCAGTGCCGGAATTCCGATGCCCTCCACGTAGGCCGCGAAGAAGTGCTCCAGGCTCTTGTCCGCCGCGCCGGCCGACAACTTTGCCGCCGCCAGCGAACGCAGGTCGCCGGTTGTGAACCGCTGCCGCGCGTGCTTGGTGTAGATCTCCTTGAGCATCGCAAAGAACTGCGCATCGCCCAATCGCTTGCGCAGCATATGGATGATCCACGAACCCTTCTCATACACCAGCGCGCGATACGCTCCCGGCGATTCCGACGACTCCAGACGCGCGCCCAGGCGAATCGGCCCCGCCGCGTCCAACGGCGGCGCGCCGTCGCGCTTCTCAAGCAGATGGTCCCGATACCGGACCAGGATTTCGTCGACCGCCTTGACGCCGCGCTTCCGCTCGAGCAACAGCAGCGCCGAGTAGTTGGCCAGCGCCTCCATAATCCATTCGTCGCGATACCCGGTCGTCGAGACCGCGTTGCCCCACCACTGATGCGCCACTTCGTGCGCAACCAACAGATCGGAGAAAAACGTCTGCTGCACGCTGTCGCTGGCGAACGCCGGGCGATCGCGCGGCGGTAGATAGGAAATCGTCGAGAGGTAGATCAGCCCTGGAAACCCTTGCCCGAACGTGCCTGGAATAGGCGACACGGCCAGCGTCTTCAGCGGCGGCGGGCCCACCTGTTTGCTCAGGAAGTCGAACGCTTCGGCGACTTCGTTGGCCAAGTAGCCGAGTTGCGCCGTCGGATCGGGCGGCGGCTGTTGCAGAATCACCTGACTTAGCGCCGGCGTGCGCGGCGCGCCACGAGGCGCGGGAAGCGTCTGCACGGGCGGCAGCAACACTTCGCGCCGCGTCGATGCGAGCCCCGATTCGACCGACTTGTTCGCATAGATTTCGATCTGCAATCCGCCTCGGGACGTTGCCGTTTTCTTGTACTCGCCGAGATTGAACCCCGCCAACCGCACCGGCGCGGCGATGCGCCGTCGCGTTACGCGATAGTCCTCGCCGAGGCGCTCCTCGACAACATCGCCGGTGGCTACGACGGTCAAATGGATCGGGTGCTTGATTGTCAGATCGTACGGCGCAAACTGTAAGCCGTGATGCGGATACCACGTCCCGCGCGCGCTGACGAAGTAGACCCCGTTGCCGGCCGGAATCACAACGCTGCCCTCCTGCCGGAACTCGAAGGTGTGCTCGCCCGGCGGCAGCGGCTCGTCGCACGCTACGAGGAAGAGTTCGTTGTCGTTGCCGCGAAGAAGGTTCGACCGCAGGTTCTCGCGCTGCAACACGGTCGCCGGCTTGCCGTCGATCTTCACCTCGCGCACGCGAACGCGCCGCGAGATATCGAACGAAAACGCGTTCCGCACGCGCCGCGCGGCTTCGCCGCCGGGAATGCGGACCTTCAGCGTCGTCGTCGCGCTCAACTGCAAGTCCGCGCCGATGACGGCGTCGATGGTCACCGCCTCGATCTTTAGATCCTGCTCGGCGGGTTCGAGCGCCGGATCCTGCCGCACGCGCCGGGTTTGAAAGCTCGTCCAGATGTTGTAGAACGACCGGTTGTCGCGATTGGCGATCTGCCCGGCGACAATCTGGTCGCGAGCCTGCGGATCGTAGATCACGTCGAAGTTTCCGTGCGACGTGCCGCTGAGCGCCGCGAAGAAAAGGCCCATCTTCGGGTTCACCTCGCTGGTGAGATCGTGGATCAGCCGGATTTCAAAACTGGAGGACAGGTTGCGCAGCGTCGCGGAGAATTCGTTCGCCAGCAGCGTGCCCATCTCGGGCGAAGGCTTAGCTTCGCGCTCCTTGATCGCCGCTTCGAGCTCGGCCGCGGTGCCGTCGGTGAACAGGAAAAACGCCGACTTGAAGTGCTCGTTCAAGTTCGGTGAC
>Ga0194131_10001860_pt1 | contig 35434 bp, 28 predicted proteins | sample TA2KigO120mmetaG_FD_148631 | JGI IMG/M metagenome (GOLD analysis project Ga0194131, IMG submission 148631) | Freshwater microbial communities from Lake Tanganyika, Tanzania - TA2015053 Kigoma Offshore 120m | ecosystem: Environmental > Aquatic > Freshwater > Lake | place: Tanzania: Lake...
GCCGCTCGTCCGTGTCGAAGAAACCAGCCTGTCCCGCCATCCCCGCCTCCGGCCATCGCCAGAGGTCAGAGAATCAACCCGCGACCCTCAACGCCAGAGGTTCTCGAGGTGTCCGCAAGCCCTTGCGCTGCGACCGTGACCGCGGCGCGGTCGGCGCCGATCCGATGGATCGCTGAGCGCTTCCCTCTGATCGGACGCCGCGCTAGGCCGCGAGATTGTCCAGTTCGCGCACGATCATTTCGCCCATGACGGAGGTCGAGACCTTGGCCTTGCCCGGCTGCATGATGTCGCCGGTGCGGGCGCCGCCGTCCAGCACGCGCTTGACCGCCGTCTCGATCAGCCTGGCGTCCTCAAGCAGATCGAAGGAATAGCGCAGCGTCATCGCCAAGCTGAGCAGCATGGCGATCGGGTTGGCGAGGTTCTGGCCGGCGATGTCGGGGGCCGAGCCGTGCACCGGCTCGTACAGCGCCGGGCGCCGGCCGCTGGCGTCGATGGCGCCGAGCGAGGCCGAGGGCAGCATGCCGAGCGAGCCGGTCAGCATCGCCGCCGCGTCCGACAGGATGTCGCCGAACAGGTTGTCGGCGACGATCACGTCGAACTGCTTGGGGTTGCGCACGAGCTGCATGGCGCAGTTGTCGGCATACATGTGGCTGAGTTCGATCTCGGGGAACTCGGCGTCGCGCAGTTTCTGCGCCTCCTCGCGCCACAGCACGCCCGATTCCATGACATTGGCTTTTTCGACCGAGGTGACGCGCTTGTTCCGCTTCCGCGCCAGTTCGCAGGCCACCCGCACCACGCGGCGGATTTCCTCGGTTGTATAGCTCTGCGTGTTGTAGCCCCGGCGCTGGCCGTTCGGCAGGGTCTCGATCCCGCGCGGCTGGCCGAAATAGATGCCGGAGGTCAGCTCGCGCACGATCATGACATCGAGGCCGCGCACCAGTTCGGGCTTCAGCGAGGAGGCGTCGGCCAGCGCATCGAAACACACCGCCGGTCGCAGGTTGGCGAACAGGTCCATCTCCTTGCGCAGGCGCAAGAGGCCGCGCTCGGGCTTTTTGTCGAACGGCAGGCTGTCCCATTTGGGACCGCCGACCGAGCCGAACAGCACCGCGTCGGCCGCCTTGGCGCGTTCCAGCGTCTCGTCGGTCAACGGCGTGCCGTGCTTGTCGAGCGAGGCGCCGCCGCACAGGCCCTCCTCGATGGCGAAGCTGACGGCGCGGCGCTTGTCCAGCCAATCGACGACCCGCCTGGCTTCCCGCATCACTTCCGGGCCGATGCCGTCGCCCGGCAATACCAGAAGACGCTTGTTGGCGGCCATGTTCGACACTCCGGTTGCGCGCTTGTTGAGGTTGCACCGCGCTGCCCTCACCCCGCCCTGGGTCGCTCGCCTGGGGAGGGAGATTCCCGCCGGGCCGCAGGCTGAGGGCAATCGGTCAGGCGGCGCCGGGGCCGCGATAAAGCCAGGGCTGCTGGCCGCGTTGCTTGCCCTCGAAATTGTCGATCTTGGGCTTGTGCTGCATCGTCTGCCCGATGTCGTCCAGGCCATTCAGCAGGCTGTGCTTGCGGAACGGATCGACCTGGAAATGGATAACGCCGCCATCGGGCCGGGCGATCGTCTGCTTTTCCAGGTCGATGGCGAGCGCCGCGTTGGCGCCCTTCTCGGCATCCTGCATCAGCGCCTCCAGCTCCTCCGGCGCGACGCGGATTGGCAGCACGCCGTTCTTGAAGCAGTTGTTGAAGAAGATGTCGGCGAAGCTGGTTGAGATGACGCAGCGGATGCCAAAATCGCTGAGCGCCCAGGGCGCGTGCTCGCGGCTGGAGCCGCAGCCGAAATTGTCGCCGGCCACCAGAACCCTCGCCTTGCGGTATTGCGGCTGGTTCAGCACGAAGTCCGGCTTCTCGCTACCGTCGGGGTTGTAGCGCCAGTCGTTGAACAGGCTCTTGCCCAGGCCCTTGCGGTCGATGCCCTTGAGGAACTGTTTGGGGATGATCTGGTCGGTATCGACGTTGATGCGCCGCATCGGTGCGGCGACGCCGGTCAGGGTGGTGAATTTCTGCATCGTCCTAGCCCTTGGCCATCTGCCGTATATCGGCCAGCTGCCCGGCCACCGCCGCGGCGGCAGCCATCGCCGGGCTGACCAGATGGGTGCGGCCGCCGCGCCCCTGGCGGCCCTCGAAATTGCGATTGGAGGTCGAGGCGCAACGCTCGCCGGGGCCAATCCGATCGGCGTTCATGCCCAGACACATCGAACAGCCGGGCTCGCGCCATTCGAACCCCGCCTCCTTGAAGATCTTGTCCAGGCCCTCGCGCTCCGCCTGCTCCTTGACCAGGCCGGAACCCGGCACCGCCAGGGCGCCGACATGGGCGGCGATCTTGCGCCCCTTCAGCAACTTGGCCGCCTCGCGGAAATCCTCGATACGGCCGTTGGTGCAGCTGCCGATGAACACGCGGTCGATCTTCAGCCCGACCAGCGGCTGGCCCGGCTGCAACCCCATGTAATGGAGCGCACGCTCGACAAAGCCGCGCTGATCGGGATCCTTTTGCGCTGCAGGGTCGGGCACGCGGCCGCTGATCGGTAATACCTGCTCGGGATTGGTGCCCCAGGTGACGTGCGGCTCCAGCGTGCCGGCGTCGATGGCGAGCGCGCTATCGAATTTGGCGCCGGAATCGCTCGGCAGGGATTTCCAATAGGCCAGGGCCTGCTCCCAGGCGCCGGCCTTGGGCGCCATCGGCCGGCCCTTCAGATAATCATAGGTCACCTCGTCCGGCGCGATCAGGCCGGCCCTGGCCCCTGCCTCGATCGACATGTTCGAGACCGTCATGCGGCCTTCCATGCTCAAGGCCCGGATGGTCGAACCCATATACTCGATGACGTGGCCGACGCCGCCGGCGATGCCGATGCGGCCGATCAGGTGCAGAATGATGTCCTTGGCCGAGCAGCCGAACGGCAGCGCCCCTTCGACCGCCACGCGCATGTTCTTCGAGCGCTTCTGCAACAGCGTCTGGGTGGCCAGCACGTGCTCGACCTCGGACGAGCCGATGCCGAAGGCCAGCGCGCCGAACGCGCCATGCGTCGCGGTATGGCTGTCGCCGCAGACGATAGTGGTTCCTGGCAGGGTGAAGCCTTGTTCCGGACCGATCACATGCACGATGCCCTGCCGGATATCCTGCATGCCGAAGTATTCGATGCCGAACTCCTTGACGTTCTTCTCAAGCGTCACCACCTGCAATGCGTTTTCCGGGTCGGTGATGCCTTGCGAACGGTCGGTGGTCGGCACGTTATGGTCGGCAACGGCCAACGTGGCATCGGGCCGGCGCACCCGCCGGCCGGCCTGCCGCAAACCCTCGAAGCCCTGCGGGCTGGTCACTTCGTGCGTCAGGTGCCGGTCGATGTAGAGCACCGTGGTGCCGTCGGCATCCTCGTGCACGACGTGCCTTTCCCAAATCTTGTCGTACAGCGTGCGTGGCCCAGCCATCGCCCTTCCCCCTAACCTAAGCAGGCCGCCCCGACCGGCGGCGGGACCGCCGGCCGCTTACTTCGCCCCATCGGTGGGCCCGGCCGCCGACGCAGCCTGCCGGCGTTCGGTCCGCTCGACGATGCGCGCGGCCTTGCCGGTGCGGCCGCGCAGATAATACAGCTTGGCCCGCCGGACCTTGCCGCGACGCACCACCTCGATCGACTCGATCCGCGGCGAATGCAGCGGAAAGACCCGCTCCACCCCCTCGCCGTAGCTGATCTTGCGCACGGTGAACGAGGAATTGAGGCCACGCCGCTTCAGCGCGATGCACACCCCCTCGAACGCCTGCACCCGTTCGCGGTTGCCTTCCACCACCTTGACGTTGACCTTCAGCGTATCGCCCGGACCGAAATCGGGCGTGCTGCGACCGACGGAGAGCTTCGCCACCTGGTCCTTTTCGAACTTCTCAAGCAGGTTCATCGTCCGATCCTCGCCTTGCCTCGCCCGCCAGATGACGCCGCCATAGATCCGGCCGCCGTGCCTTCGTCAAGTCTTCCGCCCGCTGCCGCCGCCATGCCCGGATCCGCTCGTGATGGCCCGACAGCAGCGCCTCGGGCACCGACCGGCCTTCCCAGGTCTGCGGCCGGGTATAATGTGGATACTCCAAGAGGTCGCCCGCGAAACTCTCCTCGCACAATGCCTGCGGGTCGCCCACCACGCCGGGCAACAGCCTGACCGCCGCATCGATCAGGCAGATCGCCGCCGGCTCGCCCCCCGATAGCACGAAATCGCCCAGGCTCAGCTCCTCCACCCGCCGGGCCTCCAACACCCGCTCGTCAATCCCCTCGAACCGGCCGCACAGCACCACGATGCCAGCGCCCGCCGCCAATTCCCGCACCCGGCTTTGCGTCAGCCGCCGGCCGCGCGGGCTGAGATAAAGCAGCGGCAGCGCTGCCATCCCAGGCCGTTCGCGCACCCCGTCAATCGCCAAAGCGACGACATCGGGCCGCATGACCATGCCGGGACCGCCGCCGAACGGGGTATCGTCGACGGAACGGTGTTTATCGCGCGCGAAGGCGCGAATGTCCACCGTTTCCAGCCACCAAAGCCCCTGCGCGCGGGCGCGCCCGGCTAGGCTGTGGCCAAGCGGCCCAGGAAACATCTCCGGGAACAGGGTCAGCACCAGAGCGGTCCAAGGCATGGCGGCTATGTTGGTTCCCGATCTTCCGCCTGCTCGGGCGGCAGCACGATCTCCAGCCAGCCCTCGGCGATGGCCAAGCGCGGCACCGTGGCCTTGTCGAACGGCAGCAGCAGGGTGGGCCCACCGGCCCGGGGCGCCAGTTCCAACAGGTCCCCGGCACCGTGGTTCGGCACCGCGACGATCCGGCCGAGTCCGCGCCCTTGGGGATCGCGCGCGACCAGACCGATCAGGTCGGCCAGATAATATTCGTCGTCGGCCGGCTGAGGCAGCGCCGAGCGCTCGACATAGAGCCCCAGGCCCTTCAGCGCCTCCGCCGCGGCGCGGTCCTCGATCCCCTCCAGCGCCGCCAGCAGGCCGTCCTTGACCCGGCCGCGCAGACGGATGCGGCGCCGACAGCCCTGGTCGTCGGTCAGCGTCTCGTAGCGGGCGATCGCCTCCGGCTCGGCGGTGAAGCTGGTCAGCCGAACGAGGCCGCGCACACCATGCGCGCCCAGCACGCGGCCCAGCAGAATACGCTTGTCGGCCATGCCCGCTCCCGCATTGCCGGGCGGCCTTCGCCGGTCAGGCGCCCGGGCTCGCCTCGGTGCCAGCCTTGGCCTCCGCGGCGCCCTTCAGGCGAGCCTGCGCCTTGGCCTTCGGCTTGCCCTTCTGCGGATAGGCGCGCGGCTCGCGCTGCAGCACGCCGGCGGCCGCCAGGAAGCGCTTGACCCGATCGGTCGGCTCGGCCCCGCAACCCAGCCAATACTTGGTCCGCTCCAAGTCGAGCTTCAGCCGCCCGGCATGCTCGCTCGGCAGGGTCGGATCATAGGTGCCGATCTTCTCGATGAAGCGGCCATCGCGCGGCGTGCGCGAGGGCGACACGATGATGTTGTAATGCGCCTGCTTCTTGGCCCCGCCGCGCGCCAGCCTGATCTTCACGCCCATCTTGCTTCCATCCGCTGCTCGACTGTTTGCCCTTGCGCCCGCCTAGCGGCCCATCAGGCCGGCGATGCCCTGGCGCAGCATGCCCGTCTTACCCAGCTTCTGCACCCGTTTCATCATGGTCTGCATCTGCTGGTGCTGTTTCAGCAGCTTGTTGACCTCGTGCACCTCGGTGCATGAGCCGGCCGCGATGCGCCGCTTGCGCGAGGCATGGATCACCCGCGGGTCGCGCCGTTCGGCGGGCGTCATCGACAGGATGATCGCCTCTTGCCGCTTCAACACGCGCGGGTCGAGCTTGGCGTCGGCCATCTTGTCCTTGAGCTGCTGCACCCCCGGCAGCATGCCCATCAGGCCTTCCAAGCCGCCCATCTTCTTGATCTGGCGGAGCTGGCCCAGCAGATCCTGCAGATCGAACTGGCCCTTCTGCACCTTCTTGGCAAGCCGTTCGGCATCGTCCTTCTCGATGGTCTCTGCCGCGCGCTCGACCAGGCTCACGACATCGCCCATGCCCAGGATGCGGCCGGCGATGCGGTCCGGGTGGAACGGCTCCAGCGCGTCCAGCCGCTCGCCAACGCCGATCAGCTTGATCGGCAGGTCGGTCATCGCGCGCATCGACAGCGCCGCGCCACCCCGGCCATCGCCGTCCAGCCGGGTCAGCACGATGCCGGTAAGCCCGACCCGCTCGTGAAAATGCGTGGCCAGGTTGACCGCGTCCTGGCCGGTCAGGGCATCGGCCACCAGCAGTGTCTCGAACGGCTGCGCCGCCGCCTTGACGTCCGCCACCTCGGCCATCAGGCCCTGGTCCACATGCTGGCGGCCGGCGGTGTCCAACAGTACCACGTCGTAGCCCTGCAGCCGGGCGGCCTGCAGGGCGCGCTTGGCGATGTCGACCGGGGCTTGCCCGGCGACGATCGGCAGGGTGGCGACGCCCGACTGCTGGCCAAGCGTCGCCAATTGCTCCATGGCGGCCGGCCGCCGGGTATCGAGCGAGGCCATCAGCACCCGCTTGTTGTCCCGTTCGGTCAACCGTTTGGCGAGCTTCGCCGTGGTCGTGGTCTTGCCCGAGCCTTGCAGGCCCACCATCAACACCGCGACCGGTGGCGCCGCCGCCAGGTTGAGCTCGGCGCTGCTGCCGCCCAGCATGGCCAGCAGCTCGTCATGCACCAGCTTGATGACCATCTGGCCGGGCGAAACCGAGCGCAGCACCGCCTGCCCGACCGCCTTCTCGCTGACCCGCTCGATGAAGCCCTTGACCACCGGCAGGGCGACGTCGGCCTCGAGCAGCGCGACGCGCACCTCGCGCATCGCCGCCGCCACGTCGCCTTCGCTCAGCGCGCCCCGCCGGGTCAGGCGCTGCAAGACCTCGCCAAGCCGGCCGCTCAGGCCCTCGAACATGCTTCCTCTTCGCGCAACGCGCTACAGCCGGCGCGGACCACTGGTCCGCCCGGGCGGTCCCGCGTATCTAGGCGGCGAACGCCGTGCAGTCAAGCGGGGTCGTGTTTTGGGCGGTGGTTTAGCCCAGCGGTGGTCACCGGCATGTGCTGCGACGGTCATCGCCTGACAGTAGCGCACCGCAGAACCGGGCGCCGACAATCATGCCGACGACCTACCCTGCTGGGCCGCGGTACATGGCCTCCGGCGCGTCCTCCGTCATGGTTGGCCAGACCGTGCATGCCAATGGCGGAACCAGGATGCCGTCGTAAACTGCGGAAACAACTCCGCGGGAAAGCACAGCCATGCCGGTCGATCCCCAGATTCAGGCGCTGCTCGACAAGGGTACTGGCGTGCCGGCGACGCACACGCTGACGGTGGCCGAGGCACGGCGGCAATACGAGGCGCGCGTCGCGATCATGGCGCCGCCTGCACAGGTCGCGAAAGTTGGCGAGCGCCGCATCGCTGGGCCGGCCGGACCGCTGAGGTTGCGCATCTACACCCCGGCAGGCGCCGGCCCGTTCCCGCTGATGGTGTTCTTCCACGGCAGCGGCTTTGTGCTGTGCAGCTTGGACACCCATGACGGCATGTGCCGCAATCTGTGCGCCGGCATCGGCTGCGTGGTGGTCTCGGTCGACTACCGACTGGCGCCGGAGCACAAGTTTCCCGCCGGCACGGATGACTGCCTGGCGGCAACGCGCTGGGCCGCGGCGCATGCCGGCGAGATTGACGCCGACCCGACGCGCATCCTGGTCGCCGGCGACAGCGCCGGCGGCACCATGGCGGCGGTCACCGCGCTCAGGGCACGCGACGAAGGCGGCCCCGAACTGTGCGGTCAGCTCCTGCTCTACCCGGTGACCGACTACCACACGCCAGGCACGCCTTCCTATGTCGAGAATGGCGAAGGGTACGGCCTGACCCGCGACACCATGGTCTGGTTCTGGCGCCACTACTTGGCCGATGCCGGCCAGGCGACGCATCCACATGCCGCCCCGTTGCGCGCCACCGAACTGCGCGGCTTGCCGCCCGCCCTGGTCATGAGCGCGGAGTATGATCCGCTGCGTGACGAGGCGGAATGCTACGGCGCGCGCCTGAAGGCCGCGGGCGTGCCGGCGACGATCACCCGCCGGTCGGGCATGAATCACGGCTTCCTGTTCTGGGTCGGGCTGGTCGACGGCGCCGGGTCGGCCATGGCCGAGGCTTGCGCATGGGCGCGGCGGGCGTTGGCGGCCGGGATGATGTAGGCTCGGGGGGACGCGCCTCCGCGTCTATCGCCGGGACCGTTCGAAAATGAACACGTCGCCTGAATACACCCCGCCCAAGGTCTGGACCTGGAACAAGCCCAATGGCGGGCGGTTCGCCAACATCAACCGCCCGATCGCGGGCCCGACGCAGGCGAAGGAGCTGCCGGTCGGCCGCCATCCGCTGCAGCTCTATTCCCTGGGCACGCCGAACGGCGTGAAGGTCACCGTGTTGCTCGAGGAACTCCTGGCCCAGGGCCATTCCGGCGCAGAATACGATGCCTGGCTCATTCGGATCGGCGAGGGCGAGCAGTTCGGCAGCGGTTTCGTGGCCATCAACCCGAACTCGAAGATCCCGGTCTTGGTGGACCGCAGCGGCCCGACGCCGACCAGGGTATTCGAGTCGGGCGCGATCCTCATGTGCCTGGCCGAGAAGTTCGGCGCCTTCCTGCCGGCCGAGCGCACGGCGCGCGCCGAGTGCCTTTCCTGGCTGTTCTGGCAAATGGGCAGCGCGCCCTATCTGGGCGGCGGCTTCGGCCACTTTTATGCCTACGCGCCGGCCAAGATGGAGTATCCGATCGATCGCTTCGCCATGGAGGTCAAGCGCCAGCTGGACGTACTCGACCGCCGCTTGGCCGAGACCGAGTACGTGGCCGGCGGGGAGTACACGATAGCCGACATGGCGATCTGGCCCTGGTATGGCGGCCTGGTCAAAGGGTGGCTGTACGGGGCGGCCGAGTTCCTGGATGTGCAGTCATACAGGCAAGTGCATCGCTGGGCGGATGCCATCGGCGCGCGGCCGGCCGTCAAGCGTGGGCGCATGGTCAATCGCATCCAGGGCGATCCCTCGAGCCAGCTTTGGGAGCGCCACGACGCCGGCGACTTCGCCACGAAGACCCGGGACAAGGTCGAGGCCGGCGGTTGACAACATAGCCGGGCGGCGTCGGCCCGGACGCTCGCTCTCGGCACCCCGGGGCCGGACCGCTTCGACCGAACCGCTTCGACCGAACCGCGGCGCGCCGACGACGCTCGGTCGCCGCGCCTAGCCGAGGTCGGACAGCCGCGGCAGCACTTCCTTGCTGAACAGCTTGAGGTTGGCGACCGTTTCCGCGTGGCTGATGTAGCCGCCCTGGCCCATCATCAGCAGGTGGCCGAAGCCGCCGACGTGGTCGTAAAACTCCTTCATCTGGTCGTAGACCATGTCCGGGGTGCCGGCGAACACCAGGCCCGCGTCGATGAACTCGTCGACCGTCGCCTTGGTGACGTCGACCCGCGTGCCGTCGCGCCTCTCGACCGGGAACACCGAGACGCCCGGCCCCTTGGCGGCGGCCGAGGCCATGATCTTGGTGCTGAGCGGCAGCGGATTGTAGCCGGGCGGATCGAAGTCCCAGCCGTTGGCCCGCGGCGTGGTGCGGCTGTAGTCGGCGATCTGGTGCGCCCGCCGATAGCCTTCCTCCTTGGTCGCGCCGACGCCGATCAGCGCCATGTAGGCGAAGCGGTCGGGCGCGGCCGCGCGGCCGAGCTCCGCCGCCCGCTTGCGGTAGGCGTTGAAGATTCCGGGGGTGCGCGTGTAGCCGGTGTTCAGCACGCCGATGACGTAGCCCTTCTCGGCCACCACGGTCGCCGTGCCCTGGCTGCCGCAGGTGATCCACACCGGCGGATGCGGCGCCTGGTAGGGCCTCGGCCAGACATTGACCTGGCGGTAATGGAAGAACTTGCCCTCCCAGTTGAACGGGCCGTCTTGCGTCGTCATCGCCTTCAGGATCAGGTCATGCGCTTCCCAGAAGCGCTCCATCAGGTCGACCGGGCTGCTGTTCGCCGGCGCGATCTCCAGCGGCGAGCCCTTGACGAAGCCCATCTCGACGCGGCCGCGCGAGATGACGTCGATCATCGAATATTCCTCGGCGACGCGGACGGCGTCGTAGCGGTTGGCGATCGGCATGCCCAGGCAGAGCAACCGCACCTTCTTGGTCTCGCGCGCCAGGATCGCCAGAGGCACCGTGCAGACCGCGTCGAGGCAGGTGGCGGAGGCGTGGTGCTCGTTCACCATGATGTTGATGCCGAGCTCGTCGCACAGCGCCCATTCGTCCAGATAACGGTTCAGCAGATCGGCCACGATCTTCGGATCGGCGACGCGGCTGGGGATGCTGTTGCGCAGGGAATGGCCGAGCTGGTCCCAGCCGGGGTGATAGGCCATCTCGCTGAAATGCCAGACTTTCATGGCGTTCCCTCTCGGCCGCGCCGCGGCGGGCCCCTGCGTTGATCAAGACCGGATGAAGCTTTCGACCACGCCGACGGTTTCCTCGAGCTGCTCGATCTGCGGGAAGTGCCCCGCCTTGGCGATCGTGCACAGCTCGGCCTGCGGCAAGGCGGCGGCGAGGCTCTTCGCGTAGGCCGGCGAGACGAACCCGTCCTGCTCGCCCCAGACCAGCAGGGTGGGCATGCGCACGCGGTGCATCCACTTGCGCAACAGCGGATTGTGCATGTAGGGCCGCCAGCCGAAGTAGGCCATGCTCTGCCGGTCGCGCCCGGCAATCTGAAGATCGGCCTCCGACAGCTTCGAGAAGTCCGGCGACCAGCGCTCGGGATCGGCGTAGAGCCGGCGCCTCAGCTCCTCGTGCGGCATGAAGTAGATGTCGGCGAAGTCGCGGTCTTCGCGGCCGCCGAGCTTCACGCCGAGCGAGCCGACCAGCACGAGGCGGGCGATCCGCTCGGGCGAGTAGACGCACATCTCGGTTGCGATCCAGCCGCCGAACGAGGAGCCGACGAGGATCGGATCCTTGAGCTCCAGTTCGTCCAGCAGATCGAGATAGAGCAGCGCAAGGTCGGCGACGGTGCGGAACTCCGGCGGCAGGGCGGAGCCGCCGAAGCCCGGATGGCGCGGCACGATCACCCGATACTTCTTCGCCAGCCGCTCCAGGAACGGCAGGTTCTGCTCGAAGGCCTCCTCCGCGTGCAGGAACAGCACCGGCCTGCCGCTGCCGCGCGACAGCAGCTCAAGCGAAGCGCCGCGCATTTCCAGGCGTCCCATTCCGATCCCTCGTCAGTGTTGCCCCGACTTCCAGCGAAGGTATGGATGCCATCGCCCGCGATATGACCCGACAGTCCGCCGATGAGCCCCGGTCCCTCGGCTTCTGGCGACACCGTAGCCATCAGCGCCGCCCCTGGCAACGCAGCCGCCAGCCACGCATGACAGCTTCTCATTCGCGTGCGATCGCAAGGCGGGTTGCGGCGGTTGGCCCGCCGCATGATGATGGATAGTTCGCGAGAGGGTGGACCGAGTGGATACAGACAAGCACTTCGCCATTGGCGTGGACATCGGCGGCACGTTCACCGACGTGATCCTGGTGGACGAGCGGACCGGCCGGGTTCATTCGGCCAAGGTGCTGACCACGCCTGGGCAGCCCGAGCAGGCGGTGCTGACGGCCGTGGACCAGGTGTTGGGCCAGGCCCAGGCCGCGCACCCCGCGGTGCGCACGATCGTGCACGGCACGACGCTGGCGACCAACGCCATCATCGAACGCAAGGGCGCACGCACCGCGCTGCTGGCCACGCGCGGCTTCCGCGACGCGCTGGAGACCGCGACCGAGATGCGCTACGACCTGCACGATCTGTTCATCGCATTTCCCGAACCGCTGATCCCGCGCCGCCGGCGGATCGGCGTCACCGAGCGCACCCGCTATGACGGCAAGGTGCTGACGCCGCTCGACGAGGCCGAGGTGCTAGCGGCGCTCGAGGCCCTGCGATCTGAGGGCGTGGAGGCGATCGCCGTGTGCTTCCTGCACGCTTACGCCAACCCGGCCAACGAAGAGGCGGCGGCGCGTGTCATCCAGGCGACCCGGCCAGAGCTTTCGCTCACGCTGTCCTCGCGCGTGCTGCCGGAAATCGGGGAATACGGCCGGGTTTCGACCACCGCGGCCAATGCCTATGTTCAGCCGTTGGTGGCGCGCTATTTGAGCGAGCTGGCCGGGGCGTTGCGGACGCGAGGCTCGCGCGGGGCCTTCTTCGTGATGGGCTCGAACGGCGGCACCTTGAGCCTGGACCTGGCGCGCGCCTTTCCGGTTCGGCTGGTGGAATCGGGCCCGGCCGCCGGCGTGTCGATCGCGGCGCACTATGCCGGGCGCCTGGGCGCGCCCAATGTCATGGCCTTCGACATGGGCGGCACCACGGCGAAGATCTCGCTGATCGTCGACGGGAAGCCGACGCGCACGACCGAACTGGAGGTGGCGCGGGTGCGGCGGTTCCAGAAGGGCAGCGGTCTGTTGCTGAAGGCGCCGGCGGTGGACCTGATCGAGATCGGCGCGGGCGGCGGCAGCATCGCGCGGGTGGACGCGCTGGGCCTGCTCAACGTGGGCCCGGACAGCGCCGGCGCGGTTCCCGGGCCGGCCTGCTACGGCACCGCCGGCACGCTGCCGACGGTGACCGACGCCGACTTGCTTCTGGGCTACCTCGACGCCGGCTATTTCCTGGGCGGCAAGATGAAGCTGCATCCCGAGCAGGCCGCCGTGGCGGTGGCCGAGAATGTCGGCAAGGCACTGGGAACCGACGCGACCGGCGCCGCGCGCAGCATCTATGAGGTCGTGAACGACAACATGGCGAACGCGGCCTCGGTCTATGCCGCCGAACAGGGCGTGGACTTGCGCGACTTCACCCTGCTGGCGTTCGGTGGGGCGGCGCCGGCGCATGCCTGCGACGTGGCCCGGCGCATCGGCATTCGCGAGGTGCGCGTGCCTTTCGCCGCCGGCGTGCTTTCGGCGCTCGGCTGTCTCGCTTCGCCGTTCTCGTTTGACTACGTGTTCGGTTACATGCGCGAGCTGAAGCTGGTGGACTGGCACAGCGTCAATGCCCGCTTCGCCGCGATGGAACGCGAGGGTCGCCAGCACCTGGCCGAGGCCGGCATTGTCGCCGACGTGAGTGCGCGCTTCTCGGCCGACATGCGCTATCTCAGCCAGCGCTACGAGGTGAACGTCCCGCTGCCCGCCGGGCCGCTGGGGCCCGAACTGCTGGATCGTCTGCATGACGACTTCTATGCGGCCTACCGCCAGCACTATGGCCGCGACATACGCGAGGTGCCGGTGGAGACGGTGAGCTGGCGCCTCACGGTGTCGGGGCCGACCCCCGAACTCGCCGTCACCTGGCCGGCGAGCGGGGATGCCGGACAGGCCTTGAAGGGACGCCGACCGGTTGTCTTCCCTGACGGCGGCCCGGCGGTCGACTGCCCGGTCTACGAGCGCAACCGACTGGCTCCCGGGGCCGAGATCGGCGGGCCGGCGATCATCGAGGACCATGAATCGACAGCGGTCGTCCCACCCGGCGCGCGGGCATGGATCGACGAGTTACGCATGCTGGCGATCTCGCTGAAGGGATGACGGCGATGTTGCAGACGCGGACCACGGCGCTCGACGCCACCACGCTGACAATGGCGTGGAACAAACTGCTGACCATCGTGGACGAGGCGCAGGTGACGCTGCTGCGCACGGCCTTCTCGCGCATCGTCACCGAAGCCTGGGATTTCAGCTGTGCGCTGTTCGACACCAAGGGGGAAATGGTGGCGCAGGGCCGGCACGGACTGCCGGCCTTTCTGGGCTGCATGGCGCAAGCGCTGCACGACTTCATCGCGGCCTGTCCGCCGCAGACGCTTGAGCCGGGCGACAGCCTGATCACCACCGACCCGTGGATCGGCGCCAGCCAGATCAACGACGTGTTCTTCGTGACGCCGATCTTCCATCGCGGGCGCATCGTCGCCTATGCGATGAGTGTGTCGCATTCGCCCGATGTGGGCGGGCGGCTGCTTTCGGCCGATTCCAAGGAGGTGTTCGAAGAGGGTTTCCGACTGCCGATCGTCAAGCTGTTCCGCCGCGGCGAGCCCAATGAGGATCTGTTCCGCATCATCCGGCTCAACGTACGGGTTCCCGAGATCGTCGTCGGTGACCTGATGGCGCAACTCGCGGCCAACACCATCATGGCCCGCCGCCTGGTCGAGTTCCTCGAGGCCCGGAAGCTGGACGACGCCGACGCGCTGTTCGCCCAGGTATGGGAGCGTTCGGACCTGGCCATGCGTCAGGCGATCGCCAAGATCCCGCCCGGGACCTACCACGGCGAGACGGAGGCCGACGGCTTCGAGCGGCCGATCACGCTGCGCTGCGCGATCACGGTCCGCAGCGACGAGATCGAGATCGACTGCACGGGCTGCTCGCCGCAGGACGAACATGGAATCAACTGCACGAAGCGCTGGTCGTTCGCCGAGGTTGCGCATGCCTGCGTCTGCGTCGCCCGGCCGGCTTCGCCGGTGAACGGGGCGATGCTGAAGCGCATCCGCTTCAGCGCGCCCGAAGGATCGGTCATCAACGCGACCTACCCCGCGGCGCTGGGCGCCCGTGCCTTGGTCTCGATGTACCTGCAAGGCTTGATTTTCCGCACCCTGGCGCAGGCGGTGCCCGAGCGCGTCATCGCCGAGACCGGGACGCCGCCGCACCTCTCGGCCTACATGGGTATCGGCAATGGCGGGCGGCGCTATGTCGACATCATGTTCCTCAATGGCGGCCTGGGAGCGAGACCCAACATGGATGGCATCTCGTCGATCGGCTGGCCGGCGAATATCGCCGGTCTGCCGGTGGAGGTGACCGAGAACGAAAAGCCGCTGCTGTTCCTGGAAAAGGAGCTTCTGGCCGATTCCGGTGGCGCCGGCCGACAGCGCGGCGGCCTGGCACAGGGCCTGACGGTGCGTTCGGCCGCGGCCGAGCCGATCACGATCGGCGTGCGCCTGGACCGCATCAAGCATCCCCCGCTGGGCCTGTTTGGCGGCGGACCGGGCGCCGCCGCTTCCGTCTCGGTCAATGGCGCGGCGGTGCATTCCAAGAAGACCCTCAGTCTCAAGCCGGGCGACCTCTATTCCGTGCGCTGCTCTGGCGGTGCCGGCTATGGCGATCCGCACGAGCGAACCCCGCTAGCCGTGCTCGCCGACATTCGCGATGGCTACGTTTCGCGCGAGCGGGCGCACGCGGCCTACGGCGTGGCGCTGACGACCACCGGCGAGGCGATCGACGAGGCCGAGACCAGGCGCCTGCGCGCTGGCCGCTGACCCCGATCGGGAGGTCCCATGCCCTTTCTCACGACCGATGACGGCGTGAAGCTCTATCTCGAGGAAACCGCCGGCGGCACGCCCGTCCTCTTCATCCACGAATTCGCCGGCAGCCTTCGCAGCTGGGAGCCGCAGGTCCGACACTTCGCGCGGCGCTATCGCTGTATCATCTTCAACGCGCGTAGCGTGCCGCCGTCGGACGTGCCGGATGCGGTCTCGCAATACTCCCAGCAGCGGGCTTGCGAGGATGTGAAGGCCGTGCTTGACGCGCTCAGGATCGACAGGGCGCATGTCGTGGGCCTGTCGATGGGCGGTTTTGCCGCGCTGCATTTCGGCCTGAACTACCCCGAACGCGCGCGCTCGCTGCTGGTTGCGGGTTGCGGCTACGGGGCGGAGAAGGACCAGCGCGCGAAGGTCCGGAAGGAAGCCGAGGACATGGCCGCCAAGATCGAGATCGACGGAATGGAGCGGTTCGCCGCGGCCTACGTCCAAGGTCCGACGCGGGTGCAGTTCGAGGACAAGGACCCCCGCGGCTTTGCCGAGTTCAAGCGCATGCTGTCCGGGCATTCGGCCAAGGGCGCGGCCCAAACCCTGTTGGGCGTGCTGAAGGAACGGCCGTCGCTCTACGATCTGGAGGACCGGCTGCGCAAGCTGACCGTGCCGACCCTGGTGCTGACCGGCGACGAGGACCAGCCCTGCCTCAACCCCAGCATTTTCCTGAAGCGCGCCATTCCCTCCGCCGGCCTGCTGGTGATCCCCAATTCCGGTCACACGATCAACCTGGAAGAGCCCGTTGCCTTCAACGCCGCGCTTGCCGACTTCCTCGCCCAGGTGGATGCCGGCCGCTGGCCCATGCGCGATCCCCGCACGGCGAGCGACGGCATCTCCGGCATGCGTTGAGGCCTCAACGCACCGGCATCACAAGGTCGGGCAGGTAGGTGGTGAGCCAAGGGAATACCGTCACCAGGCCGAGCGCGAACAGCATGGTCAGAAAGATCGGCCACTGGTAGCGCCAGAATTCCAGCATGCCGATGCCTGACAGTCGACATAGCAGGTACATGGTCAGGCCATAGGGCGGCGTGACGAGGCCGACCAGCAGGTTGAACACGGTGATGACGCCGAAATGCACGGTGTCGATGCCCAGCGCCGCCACCGTCGGCATCAGCAACGGCACGAAGACCAGCAGGATCGGCACGGTGTCGATCATGCCGCCAAGCAGCAGGAAGACCACGTTCGCCCCGAGCAGGAAGAGCAATGGATTCGTGGTTAGGCCGGTCATCCACTGCGCCAGGGATTCCGCCGCGCCGTAAAGCGTCAGCACGCGGCCGAAGGCGGCGGCGGCGGCGATGATGAGGAACACCGCGCCGATGGTGCGAATGGTCGCAAGGCATTGGCGGGCGAACACCGCGACGCTGAGTTCACGATAGAGCGCGCCGATGATGATCACCCCCAGGACGCCCAGCACCGCGGCCTCGGTCGGCGTGGCGACGCCGGCCAGTATGCTGCCCAACACGATCACCGGGATCGCCAGGACCGGCAGGCCGAGCGCGGTCGCCCGCACACGCTCGCGGTAGGGCATGCGGGGCTCGCGCGGATAGCCGTTGCGACGCGCCACGAAATAAGCCTGCAGCATCAGGAAGACGCCGAGCATCACCCCGGGGATGGCCCCGCCCAGGAACAGCCGCCCGACCGAAGTATCCGTCGCCGCGGCGAAGATGATGAAGGCGATGCTGGGCGGAATCAGCGGTCCGATCATCGCCGCGCCGGCGATGATCGAAGCGGCATAACCGGTCGGATAGCCGGAGCGCTGCATGGCCGGGATCAGCAGCTTGCCGGTGGCCGCGGCGTCGGCCAGGTCCGAACCGGACATGCCCGCCATCACCATGTTGACCAGCACGCTGACATGGGCAAGGCCACCCGCGATATGGCCGACGAAGGCCTTGGTCAGGTCGACCAGCCGCTTCGTCACGCCGCTCGCCAGCGCCAGGTCGCCCATCAGGATGAAGAACGGGATCGCCATCAGCACGAAGTGGTTCACCCCGTGCCACAGCGTGGTCGGCAGGGTGGCGAGCGGAATCTGGGCGGGGGCCAGCAGCAGGCCGACGATGGTCGAGGCGATGAGCACGACGGCGATCGGCAGCCGCAGCGCGAACAACCCGAAAAAGACCAGCAGCACGTAGCCGAGCGACCCCATGCGCTAGACCGCCGGCTCGAGGTGCCGAACCGGCGGCCGCCCGGTCAATCGCCGCACCATCAGCGCCACGGTGTGCAGCACCATCAGCGCGCCCGCCACCGGCACCGGATAGGCGAAGACCGAAAGCGGCAAGCCCAGCGAGATCGCGTGCATGATGTCGAGATTGCGCGCCGACTCCCAGCCCAGCCAGACAATGGGCGCCAACACCGCCAAGGTGACGATGTCACCGAACAGACGCACGGCAAGCTTCGCGCGCTCGGGCAGCAGGTCGAAGACCACGGTCATGCTGATATGGTCATCGGCCCGTTGCAGCGCCGCGCCCCCCCAGAACCCGGCCCAGATCAGCGCCAGCCGTCCGAACTCCTCGGTCCAGGGCAGGTCGACGAGATCGGAGAACAGGTAGCGCACCAGGACCTGTGCCACCGAGGACATGAGCATGCACAGCATCAGGAACAGGCTGACATAGGTCTCGAACGCCGCCCACGGGTCGAAGCGGCCATCGGCCTTGCGGCAATCCCCGCGCAGCGTCCAGGCGAACCACGCCGCGAGCGCCGCCAACACGAGCACCATGGCAACCAGTTCTTCCGGCGGCGGGACCAATGGCGTGGCCGCCCGCGGCTGACGGCGTCGCTATTTCTGGGCGGCGGCGACCTCGTCGAGCAAATCCTGCCCTACCAGGTTGGCGAAATACTTGTGCACCGGCTCAACCGCCTTGCCGAAAGCCGCGCGATCCGCGCGGATGATCTTGCCGCCCGCCTTCTCGATTTGGTCGATCGCATCATCGTTCGACTTCTTGGCGCCCGCATTCATCACCGCGCCGCCCTCTCGCGCCGCCTGCTCGATGATCTTCTGATGCTCGGCCAACAGCGACTGGTACTTCTTGAGGTTGATTATGAAGACAGTCGCCGTCCAGATATGGTCGGTGACGGTAAGGTTCTTCGCCACCTCAAACAGCTTGGCGTCGGTCATGCCATAGTAATTGGTCTCGACGCCGTCGATTGTCTTCTGCTGCAACGCGGAATAGACCTCGGGCCAGGCCATCGGCACCGGGTTGCCGCTATAGGCGCGGATGGTACGCACATAAAGCGGATTCTCGATCACCCGGATCTTCTTGCCCTTGAGATCGTCGGGTGTCTGGACGTCGAAGCCGTTGGTGAGAAAGCCGCGAAAGCCCCAAACCCCCCAGCCGAGGCCCTTGATGCCCTTGGGCTCGAGCAGCGCCTGCACCTTCTGGCCGATCGGCCCGTTCAGGACCGTCCAGGCCGCCTCGCCCGACTTCCAGATGAACGGCAATTCGGTGAGGCTGAAGGTCGGCTCGATCGCCGCCACGATGCCTGAGCCGATAATCCCCATGTCGAGCGTGCCCAGGCGCACCTGCGAGACCATCTCGAGCTCGCCGCCCAGCTGGCCGTTGGGAAAGATCTCGACCTGAATGGCGCCATTCGACAACTTGTCGGCCACTTCCTTGAGCTTGGTCGAGCCCTGGCCGGTGATGCCCTGCAGCGAGGTGACATGGCCGATGCGCAGCGTGATCTTCTGTTGCGCCAGTGCCATGCCCGTCCAGGCGATGCCGGCAGCGACGACGGCGATCGTCAGCGAGAACCGTCCGATCATCAATCTCCCCCTGTTCGGCCCGGCGCGGCGGCCGTGCGATCGCGATTGCGCGCAACCAGCGACCGCAAGGTTGCCCGACGGCGATGATTGGCGCGCGCTTCCCCGACGCGCCTTACGCGCGACGGTAGGGGTCGGCGGACGCCGAAGTCAAGGCGCCGGATCATCGAACCGGACGACGATCGAAAGGCGCGGCGCTTCGGCTGGACCGCGCTTTGCCCGGACGACTATGCTTTGCCGTCTGCGGGCCGCGCGCGAGGGACCGGCGCAGGCTGCATCGGGAGAGCGGCGCCATGCCCAAGGCGGCAGCCAGGGAATGCGAGATCCACTATGAGGTGAGCGGCACGGGATTTCCCGTCATCTTCAGCCACGAATTCGCCAGCGACATGCGGGCGTGGGAGCCGCAGGTCCGCCATTTCGCCCGGAAATACCGGGTCATCACCTACAACAATCGTGGCTATCCGCCATCGCAGGTGCCGGGAACGCGTGAGGCCTACAGTCACGACGCGCTGGTCGAGGACCTGCGTTGCGTGCTCCTGCATGCGGGCGCCACACAGGCCCATGTCGTCGGCCTGGCGACGGGCGGGAATGTCGCATTGAATTTCGCCATCGCGCATCCCCAGATGGCGCGCGCCGTGGTCGTGGCCGGCGCCGGCGCCGGATCGGTCGATCGCGAGCGCTGGCTCAAGGGCGCGCAGGCCCTGTCCGATGCCATCGCGAGCCAAGGCATGGCCGGCCTGGTGTCCAACATCGAGGCCGCGCCGCAGCGCCAGGCGTTGCGGGTGAAGGACCCGCGGGCATGGCACGAATTCCTGTCGCAGATGCGCGACTTCTCGCCGGTCGGCAGCGCCCACCTGATGGCCAACGCGTTGATGCAGCGGCGCCCGGTCTTCGAACTCAAGGACCAGATCGCCCGGCTGCCGATGCCGGTCCTGGTCGCCGTCGGCGATCAGGACCTGCCCGCCTTCGAGGCCAGCGTGTTCATCGCCCGCACCGCGCCGCATGTGGGACTTGCCGTTCTGCCCTGGACCGGGCACACGCTGAACACCGAAGAGCCGGAGGCCTTCAACGCCCTCGTCGACGGCTTTCTTTCGGCGGTCGACTGCGGACGCTGGGGCTCGTGGCGGGGCTGAGGCGAGCGCTTACATCAGCCGGGCCGCCGCCCAGCCGGCGACGTCGAACAACGCCCCGTCGCGATGGCGCGCAGCGACGAACTGGGCGCCGATCGGCATTCCGTTCGGTCCCTTGAACGCCGGGATGGTGATGCAGGGCATGCCCATGGCGTTCCAGATCACGTTGAAGGTGACCGGCCCGGTGTCGTTGAGGCCGACATGCGCCTCGCCGATGGCGCTCGGTGTCAGGAACGCATCGTAACCCGAGGCGATTTCCTGGATCTCCGCCCGCAGGCGGTCGATGCGCTCGAGCGCCGCGAGATAGCGCGCGAGGGGAATTTCCGCCGAGGCGTCGATCATCTTGCGCATCGCCGACGACACGTTGTCGGGCTGCTCGCGCCATTCGGGGCTGACATTGCGCGCATACTCGAAGTGCATGATCGTCCAGGCGAGATCGTAAATGTCCGCGAACGGCTTGGGCAGCGCGAGGTCGGATACCGCCGCGCCCGCGCGCCGCAACCTCTGGGCGGCGGCTTCCAGGCAGCGCCGCGTGGCGTCGTCGGCCTCCTCCCAACGGAAGGTCCGGCAGAAGGCGATGCGGGGCGCAGCGCCCGGCGCTTGCAGCGGCTCCGGTCGCACGCCCATCAGCACCGCGCGAAACAGCGCCAGATCCTCGACCGAGCGCGCCATGCAGCCCAGCGTGTCGAACGTCTCCGCGCCGTGCCGGATGCCCTCGAAACTGAGATGGCCAAAGGTCGCCTTGTAGCCGAAGGCGCCGCAATAGGCGGCTGGCCGAATGACCGACCCACCGGTCTGGGTGGCGGTCGCCAACGGCACCATGTAATCGGCGACCGCCGCCGCCGAACCGCTGGACGAGCCGCCCGGCGTGCGCAGGGGATCGTGCGGATTGGCGGTCTTGCCGGCATGGCGCCCGGCGAATTCCGTGCTCACCGTCTTGCCCAGGACAACCCCGCCGGCCGTGCGGGTCAGCGCAACGCAGGTGGCGTCGATCGTCGGGCGATGGCCGAGATGCGCCCGCGAGCCATAGGTCGTCGGCATGTCCGCGGTGTCGCAGATGTCCTTGAAGCCGACGGGCACGCCGTGCAAGGCGCCCCGCTCGCTCATGCGGTCGCAGGCCCTTGCCTGCGCGACGGCCTGCGCCGGATTGAGATACTCCCAGGCGGCGACGGCTGCCTCGCGCTCCTCGATGCGTGCCAGACAGGCACGAACGAGGGCCTCCGAAGTGAGCTCGCCATTGCGAATTCGTGTCGCGGCCTGGATCGCCGTGAGCTGGTTCGGTTCCACCATGCGAACGATCTCCCTGTGGTCTTGGCGGCCCCGATGGGGCACGGGGGGCCGGGCCAAGTACGGCGGCCGTGCTCAAGCGACGCGGCTGGCGTGAACAATCCACCGATGAAACCGGCTGTCCAGTCCGGCGTTGGCCCTTTCGCGCACGAGAGGGATCCGGGCGCTGGCCAAGAAGGGCATGGGAGTTCGAGAGATCGCGCGGGAGCTGGGGGTGTCGCGCAACACGGTGCGGCGCCACCTGCGCGATCCGCCGGCCGCACGGTCGCCGGGAGCGGCGCCGATCAGCGCGCGGTAACGGATTGCCATGCGAGCCGTGGCCCGTTCTGCCGTCACAGTCCGGCCGGTCGTCGACGACGTGGCGATGGTTCGACTTGGCCCTCGCGCAGAGACTTGGAGTTTTCCGCGTCGACCTGGCCGTCCACAATGACGATGCCGAAGCGGTCCCGGGCGCTCTCGGGCGTCACATATCCGGCGACGACATCGGCGAGAACGCGGGCCGGATCGCGAGCGCGCGGGGGCCCGAAGCCGCCGCCACCGCCGGAACGATGCGAAATCAGGCTGCCGCGGCTGAGCCGATAGCCTGCCACCTTGGTGATCTCTCGCCAGTCCTGGTTGCCGTCGTGCACGAAAAGCCTGCTGTGGGCTCCGTTCTCGCCGCCGAACAGGCCCGGCGCGGGAAACCGATGTCGGTCCATGGCGACGGAGAGGCGAAGCTCGGGCGCCAGCACCAGCAAGTCCGTCTGAATCCCCAATCCTCCGCGCCACTCCCCGGGACCGCCGCTGTCCGGCCGAAGCGCGTAGCTCTCCACCCGCAGGGGATAGAGCTGCTCCACGACCTCGCAAGGGACGTTCCGCATTCGCCCCCCCTCCAGCATCATCAGCGGGAAGGTGCCGTCATGGCGGCAGCCGGCGCCCCAGCCGCCGGCATATGGGCTGACATAGATGAATTCGCGATTTCGCGCGGTGTCGGCTCCGCTCATGATCATGGTCAGCGCACCGCCGAATTGGCCGGCGACGACCCGGTCCGGAATAGCCTGGGAAAGAGCGCTGACAATCGCCTCGCGCAGGGCGCGCGCGACATGATTGCCGAGAGTGACCGGCGCTGGCGCGACCGGATGCACCACCGAGCCTGGAGGCGCGACCACGCGGATCGGTCGGAAATATCCTTCGTTGCTGGGCACGTTGATCGCCGTCAGGGACCGCACGGCCGTGCGCACCATCGAGAGAGTCCGCGCATACGAGGAGTTGCCGCAAGCGCCATCGGCCTGCGGCGGACAGCGCGAAAAATCGACCGTCAACGACGAACCTTCGATGATGACGTCCAGATCGATGGGGATCGGACCCGAATTGACCCCGTCGTCGTCCACCTGCTCGAAGCCCCGGTACACGCCGTCGGGGATGTCCGAGATGTGCCGGCGGACAAGCGCCTCGGTCCGGTCGAGAATGGTGTTGTACACGGCGCTGAAGAGTTCCCAATCGTATTTGCGGAACAGCTCGTCCAGGCCCCGGATGACGACGTGGCATCCCGATATCTGGGCCAGAAGGTCGCCCTTGTTGTTGGTCTGCAGCCGCGTGTTCGCAAGGACCAGATCCAGGACGTCCTGGTTGAGCTGGCCGGCCGTGATCAGGCGGATCGACGGGATCGACAGCCCTTCTTCGAACGATGTCGTGGCGTCCGGTGACCAACTCCCGGGCGATTTGCCGCCGATGTCGCTCCAGTGCGCCTTGCTCATGACGAGCAGCCGCAATATCCCCTGCACGAAGACGGGGACCATGATGTTGATGTCGTTCTTGTGGGTGCCGCCGGCGGTGAACGGATCGTTCGAGATGTAGACGTCTCCCGGCTGCATCTCGTCGTAGGAGAACTTGTCGACGAAGGTGCGCAGCGGCTCCGGCATCGCCCCCAGGAAGATCGGCAACTGGTCGAGTTGGGCGACCAATTGGCATCGCGTGTCGAAGATCGCAATGCTGAAGTCGTCCGCCTCCGTGATGACGGTGCTGTAGGCGGCCCTCTTGAGGGCAATGGAGCCGGCGAACAGCACGGAGGCGAGCCGGTTGCGGATGACCTCGACGACGACCGGATCGGGCTGGTTCACGGTCGTCACCTCCCCACCGTCATGACGAGGCTGCCGGAAGCGTGCACGCGCGCCTCGTCCCCAGGCAGCACCAGAGTGGTCGACGAGGTCTCCTCCACGATGGCCGGACCCGGCAGGCGCATCCCTTCCGGCAGGGTCACCCGATCAAATACCGGGTAGGTCAGCCACTCGGCCCGTTCGGTGAGCTCGGAACGGTAGAGGACGCGACGCTCGCCCTTGGCCCGCGCGGTCGCGCCCGCCGGCGCCAGCTTCGCCGCCACCGCCGTCTTGCCGACAGCGCTGATCGCCGTCACGCGAAGGCCGGTCACCTCCATCGCATTGCCTTCCATGGCATGGCCGTACAGCGCGCGATGCTCGCGGATGAAGGCAGTGGCGATCGCCCTCTGGTCGCACGGCGAGGACGCGGCGACGTCCATCGTGAATTGTTGGCCGACGTAACGGATGTCGACGCTCCGGCTCATCGCGGTGTTGTGGAGATCGACTCCGTCCGCCCTCAATTCGGCCCTCGCCTCCGCTTCCAGCCGCCCGAACGCGCCGTCCAATTCCTGCGTGATGTCGCCCGCAAGCGAGCCGAGATAGGTGCGGGTGAAATCGCGCCGAAGGTCCGAACCGAGGATACCCAGGGCGGAAAACGCCGACGACATTGGCGGAATGACCACCGTCCGCATGCCGATCGCCCTTGCCAATTGCGAGGCATGGAGGCCGCCGCAGCCGCCGAACGCCACCAGCGCAAACTCCCGCGGATCGTGGCCTCGCACCACGCTGTGATCACGGATGGCGGTGGCCATGACGGTATTGATGATGTCGATGGCGCCCAGCGCCGCGATCGGCACGGCGAGGTTCAGCGGCGCGGCAATGTGCCGTTCGAAGGCACGAGCAGCCCGATCGGGGTGGATCGGCACCTCGCCGCCCAGGAAATACGCGGGGTCGAGGTTGCCGACGATGAGATGGGCATCGGTGACCGTCGGCAACTCCCCACCGCGGCCGAAGCAAGCGGGCCCGGGAACCGCGGCGGCGCTCCGCGGCCCCACTTTGAAGGCACCCATTTCATCCAGATGCGCGATCGACCCGCCGCCCGCCCCGACCGAATGCACGTCGACGGACATCGACAGGATGGGCCATCCTCGAACACTGTTTTGATACTTGGTGACGAGCTCGCCGCCTTGAACCAGTCCCACATCGGCGCTCGTTCCGCCGATGTCGAGCGTGATCAGATCGCGCAAGGCAAGCGCTTCGCCAAGGCCGCGCGCGGCGACGACACCGCCCACCGGTCCCGACATCACGGTCCTGATCGGCGCCATCCGCGTGCGCGCCACGCTCGTCACGCCGCCGTTCGACTGCATGATGAGCGCCGGCGCGTCGATCGACAAAGAGCGGAGCCGGTCCGTCAGCACCTGCAAGTAGCGGCGCACAACCGGCAGGGCGCCGGCGTTGAGAACCACCGTTGAGGTCCGCTCGAATTCCCGCCATTCGAGCGCGACGGCGGTGGAGATCGAGACGGGCAACTCAGGGAACGCGGTCTGGATGATCCGCAGGGCCGCTTGCTCGTGAGCCGGATTCGCATATGCGTTGAAAAAACACACCGCCACCACTTCCGCACCGCGACGCAGCAACTCTTCGACTTGCCGCCTGACGTCTTCGTCGGAGATCGGCGTCAGGACGGCCCCATCGGCGGCCATCCGCTCCTCGACCTCAAGGCGCAAGCGCCGCGGCACCAACGGCGCGGACTTCGGCGTCTTGAGATTGTAGGGCTCCTGCGCGTCGCCACGCATGATCTCCAGAACATCGCGGAATCCGCGGGTGGTCAACAGCCCCACAACGGGCCACGCGCCGGTCAGGATCGCGTTCAGAACGACCGTGGTGCCATGAAGGAAATGCTGGATGCTGCCGGTTTGCCGACCGAACCTCGCAAAGCCTTTGGCAAGCCCTTCCGACTGATCGTCGGGCGTCGTAAACGTCTTGACCAAGGTGACCTTGCCGTCATCGTCGCACAGCACAAGGTCCGTGAAAGTACCGCCAATATCCGCCGCCAGCCGTGCCAAACCGCGACTCCTCGAAACCGTTACGATAGCATTTGCCGAAGGCTTCAGTCTGGCGCCTGCGGCACCCATTTCGCGGCACGATCCGATGGCCTTCTACCGAGCCACGCACATTGGCCACAGCGTCGGAATTCAGCGTCTCACCCTCCGACCGACCCCGTCAAGCATCCAGCGGAGAACCCGGCCACGCTGGCTGTTCTGCCGGAAGATCGGAGCGACCGGACGCGTGCGCCTGCATGCTGGGAACGAGACCCTGTCGTCGGATCGGACCTTGTCCGGGACGGCTGGGACTCTACGGCCAGGACTCTGGCGGCATCGCGCAACCCTCGCATGACTACCGAACACCTCCGCTGCCTGCTATCTTTCCCGCCGCTGCGGCAGTTCGTTCTCGTAGTGCCGGCTGATCGCGCGTGCATGTGACATTGGGGGCGGCTATGGCGGAACTGGCGGTGGACCCCATCGAGTTCGAGTTGTTCAAGAACTCGATCCTCTCGGTCGCCGATGAGATGGCGTTGACCATACATCGCACAACCTATTCCGGCGTCCTCAAGGACAACATGGACTACTCGACGGCGTTTTTCGATAACGCCGGCCGGCTGGTCGCCCAGGGCTTCACCTTGCCGGGACATCTCGGCTCGATGCCCTCGGCGCTCGCCGCGATTAAGCAGCGCTTCGGCGAGGACGTAAATCCGGGCGATGTCTTCGTGCTCAACGACCCGTTCGATGGCGGCATGCATCTGCCCGATATTTTCATTTTCTCGCCGATCTTCGTCGATGGCGAACTGATGGCCTACGGCGGCACGATTTGCCACCACACCGATGTCGGCGGCCGGGTCGCCGGCTCCAACGCGTCCGACTCGACCGAGATCTATGCCGAGGGCCTGCGCATCGCGCCCATGCGCATGTACGAGAAGGGCAAGCGCAACGATACCTTCTTCGCTTTCCTGGAGAAGAATGTGCGCCTGCCGGTGCTGGTCAGTGGCGACATCCGCGCCCAGCTCGCGGCCTGCCACATCGCCGAGACCGCCTTTGTCGAGCTCTGCCACCGCTACGGCAAGGCCAAGGTCAGGTTCTACATGAATGAACTGATCGACTATGCCGAGCGGATGACCCGCGCGGCCATTGCCAAGCTGCCGGACGGCACCTTCAGCTTCGCCGACCATATCGACGACGACGGTATCGATTTCGGCAAGCCGATACCGATCAAGGTCACCATCGTCAAGCAGGGCGAGGGCATCCGCTTCGACTGGACCGGCTCGTCGCCGCAGGTCAAGGGCGCCATCAATGCGACGCTCTCCTTCAGCAAGTCGGCCGTCTATTGCGCGGTGCAGTCGATCATCGGCGCCGGCATCCCGAACAACGAAGGCGTGTTCCGTGCCATTGAGGTGGTGTCGCCGCCCGGCACCATCACCAATTGCGTCCTGCCGGCGGCCTGTGCCGCGCGCGGATTGACCGGCTTTCGCATGATCGACGTGCTGTTCGGGGCTCTGGCGCAAATGCTGCCGGACAAGGTGTTCGCCTGTTCCGACGGCGGCAACACCGGGATTTCGATCGGCGGTTACCATGCCGACCGCTCGCCCTTCATCTATGTCGACTTCACCTGCGCCGCCTGGGGCGGACGGCCCGATTCCGACGGCCTGGATGGCATTTCCAACCTCTACGCCAACATGGCCTCGCAATCGGTCGAAATCACCGAGATCGAGCAGCCGATCCTGATCGAGCAATACGAGTTCATCGCCGACCGCGGCGGCCCGGGCAAGTTCCGCGGCGGCGCGCCGTTCCGGCGCAGCTATCGCTTCCTCGCGAGCGAGGGCGTGCTGCAGGTACGCTCCGACCGGCGCGTTTTCCGGCCCTTCGGGCTGTACGGCGGCGAGCCCGGCCGGCCGTCGATGAACTATTTCACGCCCAAGGGCCGGCCGACCAAGCTGATCGATTCCAAGTTCACCATGACCATCCGCAAGGGCGATCTGTTCAGCCACGAGGTGGCCGGCGCCGGCGGTTGGGGCGATCCCCTGGAACGGGACGCCTGGCGCGTGCTCAAGGATGTGCAGAACGAGTTCGTGACACTCGAAGCCGCGGCGCGCGACTACGGGGTCGTGATCGATCCGGCGCGCCTGGAAGTCGACGTCCAGGCGACGACGGCGCTTCGCGCCCGAATGCGCCAGGCCCGCGGCTGGAAGGCGATTCCGAGCGTGGTGCGCGAGCCGGCGCTGCCGCAAGCGGCCGAATAGAGGTATCGGGACATGAGCGGCTATCGGGTCGGCGTCGACATCGGAGGCACCTTCACCGACATCGTTTTCCTCGGCGACGACGGCGCCATCATCAGCAAGAAGGTCTCTTCCACCGTCGACAACTACGCCCGCGCCATCGCCGAGGGCCTGGCGCAGGTCTTCGAGGCGGCCGGCATGGCCGGTCGCCAGGTTGCCGAGGTGCTGCACGGCACCACCGTCGCCTCCAACGCCATCCTCGAGCACAAGGGCGCGCGCATCGGCCTGATCACCACCAAGGGCTTTCGCGATGTGTTGGAGATCCGCACGCTGCGCATGCCCAAGCTCTACAACATGGCCTACCAAAAGCCGCAAACGCTGGTCGAGCGGCGTCTTCGCTTCGAGGTCGACGAGCGCATGAACGGCGAGGGCGAGATCGTGCGGCCGCTCGACCCGGCCGAGGTTGCGCGCGTCGTCGACCGTCTGGTGGCGGAAAAGGTCGAGGCCATCGCCGTCTGCCTGCTGCATTCCTACGCTAATCCGGCCCACGAACGCATGATCAAGGAGATCGCGCGCAAGCGGGCGCCGGACCTGGTCCTCTCGGTCAGTTCCGACGTGCTGCCGGAGATCAAGGAATACGAACGCACCTCGACCACCGTCATCAACGCCTATGTGAAGCCGATCGTGGCGACCTATCTCGAACGCCTGATCGACGACCTCAAGAAGATCGACGTCAAGGCGCCGCTCCTGCTCATGCAGTCGAATGGCGGCCTGACGACGGCCGAGGCGGCGGCCGAGATGCCGATGAACATCATCGAGTCGGGGCCCGCCGCCGGCGTGGTCGGCGCACAGGCCCTGGCGCGGCAGATCGGCCTGTCGAAAATCATTTCCTTCGACATGGGGGGCACCACGGCCAAGGCCTCGTTGGTCGAGAATGGCGAGGTCACGCGGGCCGAGGAATATTCGGTCGGCGGCGGCATCATGATCGGTTCGCGCCTGATGTCGGGGGCTGGCTATTTGCTCAAGGTGCCGGCGATTGACCTCGCGGAAGTCGGCGCCGGCGGCGGTTCCATCCTGTGGATCGATGCCGGCGGCGTACCGCAGGTCGGCCCGCAGAGCGCCGGCGCCCTTCCCGGCCCCGTGTGCTACGACCTCGGCGGCAGCGAGCCGACGGTGACCGACGCCAACATCGTGCTCGGCTACATCAATCCTGAATTCCTGGCCGGCGGCAGCGTGCGCCTCAAGGCCGACAAATCGCGGGCGGTCCTGCAGGAGCGCCTCGCCGGTCCGTTGGGCCTGTCGCTGGAGCGCGCCGCCCACGGAGCGCATCTGATCGCCGCCTCCAACATGATGCGGGCGATCAAGGCGGTTTCCAGCGAGCGCGGCCGCGACCCGCGGGAATATGCGTTGTTCGCTTTCGGCGGCAACGGCCCACTCTTCGCCGCCGGCATGGCCCAGGCGCTTGGCATCGCCAAGGTGATCGTGCCGCCTTCCGCTGGCGTCTTCTCGTCCTTCGGCCTGCTCTATTCGGACATCGAGTACCATTTTTCCCGCACCCATCGCCGCCTGTTGCGGGCGGTGGGCGCGGCGGCGTTGAACGAGGCTTGGGGCGTGCTGGAGGAGCAGGCGCGCAAACGCCTGGCGGCCGACGGCTTCCGGCCGGCGCGGATGCGCCTCGGTCGCCAAGCCAAACTGCATTACCAGGGCCAGTCGTTCGAGCTCAGCATCGCGGTCGGCGACGGCCCGCTGACCGACGCCTCGCTGCCGGAACTGGAGGAGGCTTTCGGCCAGGAGCACGAGCGCACCTATGGCCACCGTGCGGGCAAGGATGAGCCGGTGGAGATCGTCAGCATCAACCTGGTGGCGCGCGGGATCCCCGAGCTCCCGCGCGTGCCGGACAAGGTGCACGTCACCGGCGAGGACAGCGCCGCGCCGGCGCCGCGCCAAGCCTATTTCGGGGCGGAACATGGCTGGACGAAGACGCCCGTCCTGCGCCGCGCCGACCTCAAGAGGGTCCATCCGGGGCCGTGCATCGTCGAGGAATACGACGCGACCTGCATCGTGCCGCCGGGCGCGGCGGCGGGGCTCGACGACTTCGGCAACATCGTCATCAACATCGCGACCGGGAAATCGGCGCCGCGACGTGAGGCCGCCGCCGCCGCCTGAGGACGCGCGGCCAATGGGTCTTGCAGCAAGAACGTGACAGCAGGGACAAGGGGAGAACGCAGATGAACGATTTCGATCCGGACCGCCGCAAACTCATGAAGGCCGTTGCCGCCGGCACCGCCGGCCTGGCGGCGACGCCATGGCTTGCCACGCTGGTCCATGCCCAGCCGAACCAGGGTAAGACCCTCTCGATCACCTTGCCCAACAACCCGGTCACCATCGACCCGATCAACCAGCTCAACCACGACAGCATGGTGCTGGGGCAGACGGTGTTCGAGAACCTGGTGGAATTCGGCGTCGATGGGGTGCTGCGGCCGCAGCTTGCCAAGGCGCTGCCGACGGTGTCCGCCGATCGCAAGACCTATACTTTCGAGCTCCGCGACGACGTTGCGTTCCAGAACGGCCAGAAGCTGACGGCCGAGGATGTCAAGTACAGCTTCGACTACTTGCTGAATCCGGACAACAAGGCCTCACGCCGCGGCATTTTCACCCGCATCGCCAAGGTCACGGTGCTGAGCCCGACCAAGGTGCAGTTCGACCTTTCGGAGCCCTACCATCCCTGGCTCTATTTCCTGACCAAGTATATGGGCATCTACCCCGTCGGTTCGCGCGAGAAACACGGCGGCGACTATTTCAAGAGCGGGCCGATCGGCGTCGGCACGGGCCCCGGCATCTTCGAGGAGTGGCGCGCCAACGACTATATCAGCTTCAAGAAGAACCCGAACTACTGGCAGAAAGGCCTGCCGGCCTGGGACCGCCTGCTGGTCCGCCTGATCCCCGAGGATTCGGTCCGCGTCGCCTATCTGATGACCGGCCAAGCCGATATCATCAGCGCGCCGCCGCCGCGCGAGTTCAACCGACTGAAGAGCTTTCCCGGCATCGCCGGCGCCAGCCAGCCGACCCTGGGCGGCTGGTTCGCGATGATGACCAACACCACCAAGCCGCCCTTCGACGACGTCAATTTTCGCAAGGCGGTTTCCTGCGCCATCGATCGCCAGGCAATTTCCGACAAGGTCTATCACGGCCTGCTGGAGCCCTCGGGCCTGCCGGCGCCGGCTCGGGGCTGGTGGTTCGACAAGGCGTCGAGCGATTCCGTCAGTTTCGACCTGGAGAAGGCCAAAGCCTACCTTGCCCAGTCGAAATATCCGACCGGCGCCAGCTTCGACATGATCATCCCGGCGGAACCCTATCTGCTCGACGTCAAGGACGCCGCCCTCGTGGTGCAGAGCCAGCTCGCCAAGCTCGACATCAAGGCGAACGTTCAGGTCGCCGAGTTCAATGTGCTGGTGCAGAAAATGATCCGCGGCGAGCACACCGCGACGCTGATGATCATCATGTCGCCGGGCGAGCCCAGCTACCTGATCCAGGTCACCATGACGCAAGGCCAGGTGATGACCAAGTCGACCGGCTATCAGAACCCCAAGCTCGACGATCTGCTGCGGCGCGCCTTCGCCGAGGAAGAACAGGACAAGCTCAAGCCGATTTACGCCGAGATGCAGCAGCTGCTCGCGGCCGAATTGCCGTTGGTGCTGCTCGGTTTCGTCCATGCCGCGAATCTGTGGCGCCAGAACGTCAAGAACTTCAAGCCAAGCCTGGGTCTGACCATGTCCGTCAGGGACGTGCAGATCTGATCGGCGTGGCACTTGAACGAACCCCTCCTCCGGCAAGGGGAAGGGGTCTTCGCACCCGGTCATGTTGCGGCTGATCGTGGGACGCCTGCTCTTTTCGGTGGCAACCCTGCTGCTGGTGGGGTTGATCCTGTTCCTGCTGACGCGGCTGTTGGCGGATACGCCGGCCCGCATCGTGCTCGGCATCGAGGCGAGCGAGGCGCAGATCGCCGTCTTCAACCGCGACCACGGCCTCGACCGGCCGATCCTGACGCAATATCTCGACTGGCTCGGCCGGATCGTCCTGCAGGGTGATTTCGGCAAGTCCTTCATCACCGGCCTCGCCATGAACGCCGAACTCGCACGCAGCATGCCGATCACCTTCGAGCTGGTCGTGCTGGCCTTCGTCTTCGCGCTGGCATTGGCATTGCCGCTCGGCATCCTGTCCGCGGTTCTCGAGGGCCGCTCCATCGACCATGTCGCGCGGGTTTTCGCCGTGGCCGGGGTTTCCATTCCCGGCTTCTGGCTGGGCCTGATGCTGATCCGCTTTTTCGCGGTCGAATGGGGCTGGTTCCCGCCGGGCGGCTTCAGCCCGCTGTCGTCGGGATTGGGGCCGCATCTGCGGTCGGTGTCACTCCCCGCTTTCGCCCTCGGCATCTACTACGTCGCCATCCTGAGCCGCATGACGCGCTCGAGCCTGCTCGAAGTGCTGGGCACCGACTATGTGCGGACGGCACGCTCCCTCGGCTTGCCGCGCTGGCGTGTGCTGATCTATGCCCTCAAGAACGCCTTGCCGCCGGTGGTCAGCATCGCCGCCATGTCGTTCGGCTACATGTTCGGTTGGGCGCTGATCGTCGAGCATGTCTTCAACATTCCGGGCATGTCGCGCGCCTTGCTCACCGCGATCGGCCAGCGCGACTATTTCATGGTGCAGACCGTGGTCTATGTCTTCACCGCCATTTTCATCGCCGCGAACCTGATCGCCGATGTGCTCAATCGTGCGCTCAACCCGAAGCTGGCGGGCGCCGGATGAACCGCGGGATCCGCCGTCTGGTCGTGCGGCTGGGCGGCTGGTCGGGCGCCGTCGGCGCCTCGATCGTCCTGGCGATCGCGCTGGCCGCCCTGCTCGCGCCCTGGATCGCCCCTTACGATCCGGTCTCGCTCAATCTCGAGCGCAAGCTGCAGGCCCCGGATGCGGCGCATTGGTTCGGCACCGATCAGGCCGGGCGCGACATTCTGAGCCGCGCCATCTGGGGTGCTCGCGTCTCGCTGATGGTCGGCGTGCTCGCGGTCGTCATCGGCTTGGTCGGCGGGGTCGGCCTCGGCCTGGTCGCCGCCTATTACAGCGGCGGCCTGGTCGAGCAGGCGATCATGCGGACCGTCGATGCCATCGCCTCGATTCCGCTGCTGATCTGGGCCATCGCCGTGGTCGGCATCATTGGCGTCGGGCCGGTGCTGATCGGCCCCTTCCGCTTCGCCAACGAGTTCAAGCTGCTGGTGCTGATCGGCTTTCTCTACATGCCGGGTCTTGCCCGCGTGACCTACACGGTGGCGCAAATCGAGGCGGTGGCCGACTATGTCCGGGCGCGCCGCGTCCAGGGGGCGAGGGACCTCGCCATCATGTTCGGCGACGTGCTGCCGAACTGCCTCTCGCCGCTGATCGTCCAGGGCACCCTGCTGGTCGCGATCGGCATCGTGGTCGAGGCTTCGGTCAGTTTCGTCGGCCTCGGCGTGCAGCCGCCGACGCCGAGTTGGGGGACCATGCTGGCGGATTCCCGGAACTACCTGTTCTCCGGCGAATGGTGGCTGCCCGTTTTCCCCGGCCTGGCGATCTCCGTGACCGTCGTCGGCTTCAATCTCCTGGGTGATGCGCTGCGTGACATGCTCGATCCCCGGCGCAGCACCGGCCGGCTGATCGCATGAACGCGCCGCTGCTGGAAATACGCGACCTCAGGGTCGGCTTCCCGATCGCCGACCGCATGGCCCTTGCGGTCCGGGACCTCTCGCTCGACGTGATGCCCGGCGAGGCGGTTGGCCTGGTGGGGGAGTCTGGTTCGGGCAAGAGCGTCACTGCGCTGGCCGCCATGCGCCTCGTCGCGCATCCCGGACGCATTCTCGGCGGCAGCATTCGCCTCGGCGGCGACGACATTCTGGCCCTGGACGAGAGAGCGCTGCGAAAGGTGCGGGGCCGGCGCATGGCCATGGTGTTCCAGGATCCGCAAACCTCGCTCAACCCCGCCTTCACCATCGGCCAGCAACTGCTCGACACCATCAACGCCCATCGATCGCTCACGCCCCGCGAAGCGCGGGCCGAGGCGCTGGAGGCGCTTGCCATGGTCGGCATCCCGGCGCCGGAGCGCCGCCTCAATAGCTATCCCCACGAATTCAGCGGCGGCATGCGTCAACGCGCCCTGATCGCAATGGCCATCGCCTGTCGGCCGCAGCTGCTGATCGCCGACGAGCCGACGACCGCCCTGGACGTCACGGTGCAGGCCCAGGTGATCGCGCTACTCCGGCGTCTCGCGCGGGATCTGAACCTGGCGGTGCTGTTCATTTCCCACAATCTCGAACTGGTGGCGGAGCTCTGCGACCGTGTCGTCGTGATGTATGGCGGCATGGCGATGGAGGCGGCGAGCGTCGAGGCGCTGTTCAGCGCGCCCAAGCATCCCTATACCCGGTTGCTGCGGCAATGCGTTCCACGCCTGGAAGGCGGGCAGGAGCGCCTGTTGAGCATCGACGGGGCGCCGCCGGTGCTCGGCCAGATGCCGCCAGGCTGCCCCTTCGCCCAGCGCTGCCCGGATGCGCTGGCGCGTTGCCGCAGCGACGAACCGCCCTCGCGACAGCTCGACGGGCACAGCGTTGCCTGCTGGGTCGCCACGTGAGCGTGCCCTTGCTCGAACTCGAAGACGTACGAAAGCACTACGTGCTGGGCAACCGGATGCTCGATCGCTTGGCCGGGCGGCGTCGCGAGTTGCTGGCGCTCGACGGCGTGTCGCTGATCGTCCGGGAAGGCGAGGTGTTGGGCCTGGTCGGCGAAAGCGGCAGCGGCAAGTCGACCTTGGCCCATGTCGCCGTCCGCCTGATCGGCCTCACCGCGGGCCGCCTCAAATATCGCGGCGAGGACCTCACGGCCAAGGACGGCCGCGCGCTGCGGCCGTTTCGCGAGCGCGTGCAGATAGTCTTTCAGGACACCGGTTCGTCGCTCAATCCGCGCAAGACCATCGGCCGGACGCTTCGCGAGGCGCTCGCCATGCGCGGCGTAGCCAGGCCCGGGCGCGCCGCCCAGACCGTCAAACTGCTCGATCTCGTCGGCCTCGCCGATTTCGTGCTGTCCCGTTATCCGCACCAGCTCTCGGGCGGCCAGCGCCAGCGCGTCGCCATCGCCCGCAGCCTGGCGATGCAGCCGGAGTTTTTGGTGGCCGACGAGCCGGTCGCCTCGCTCGATGTGTCGCTGCAGGCGCAGATCATCAACCTGCTGCTCAAGCTGCGCGCCGAACTCGGGCTGACCCTGCTGTTCATCAGCCACGACCTCGCGCTGGTCAACCACATCAGCACCCGCGTGGCGGTGATGTATGCCGGACGCGTGGTCGAGGAGGGCTTGCCGAGGGAGGTGCTGGGCGGCCCGGCGCATCCCTATACGCGGGCCCTGCTCAGCGCGGTGCCACGGGGTCTTGCCGGCCGGCGCGCGCCGCGGGAGCCGGTTCCGGGCGGGCCGCCGGATCCCTCCGACCTGCCGCCGGGCTGCCGCTTCGCGCCGCGCTGT
>Ga0194131_10001863_pt1 | contig 35428 bp, 39 predicted proteins | sample TA2KigO120mmetaG_FD_148631 | JGI IMG/M metagenome (GOLD analysis project Ga0194131, IMG submission 148631) | Freshwater microbial communities from Lake Tanganyika, Tanzania - TA2015053 Kigoma Offshore 120m | ecosystem: Environmental > Aquatic > Freshwater > Lake | place: Tanzania: Lake...
GAGCAGGGCGCGCTGCTCGTGCGTGCGCTGGACGCCGCGCGGACTGCCCTGCGGGATGGGCGAAAAGTTTCCGCGGAACCCATCATGTGGCGCGACGCCGCTCCCCGTCCCACTGAAACTGCGTATGCTCGCCGCGGGAGGAGCCATAGGTCGCAAACGTTACTGGTGCCGTAAGAGCCCGGCGCGGAACCTGACCAGGGGCGTCAGAGGGACCCCATCGTGTCGACACAGCGCCTCGCTGTGATCACGCATCAGGAAATTCTTCGACATTCGACGCCCTGCTCCTTCCGGAAAGGCAGAGCCATGGATATCGTCCACCCCCGGTGCGCGGGACTCGACGTGCACAAGGCCACGGTCGTCGCGTGCGTGCGCATACCCGGCGCCCGGCCGCGCGAACGGCGTGCGGAGACGAGGACGTTCTCGACGACGACGACAGGATTAGCGCAGCTGCGCGAGTGGTTGCTCAGCCACGAGGTGACGAACGTCGCGCTCGAATCCACCGGCGTGTATTGGCGGCCGGTGTATGCCGCGCTTGAGGACCGGCTGGAACTCGTCCTCGTCAACGCGCGGCACGTGAAGATGGTCCCCGGGCGCAAGACCGACGTGCGGGATTGCGAGTGGTTGGCGCACCTCCTCGAATGCGGCTTACTCCGCGCGAGTCTCGTGCCACCACGGGCGGTCCGCGACCTGCGCGACCTCACCCGGCGGCGCAAGAGCCTCATTCGCGAGCGCGGGCATCACGTGAATCGCATTGCGAAGACGCTGGAACTGGCGCAGCTCAAGCTGAGCTGCGTGGTCACCGACATCATGGGCAAGACCGGCCGCGCCATTCTTGACGCGCTCAGCATGGGTATCGACGACCCCGACCGCCTCGCGGGCTACGCGCAAGGGAATCTCCGCAAGAAGCAGGCGGAACTGCGTCAAGCATTGCGGGGCGGCCTGACACCCCACTACGCCTTCCTGCTCCGCCAGCACCTGTTGCTCATCGACGCCCTCGACGCGCATATTGCGACGGTCGATGGCCGCATTGAAACGGCGATGGCCCCCTTCGCCGCCGAGGCCGCCCTCCTTCGGACGATCCCTGGCGTCGCGACGCGCAGCGCCGAGGCGATCCTTGCGGAGACCGGCGTCGATATGAGCCGCTTCCCGACGGCCGCGCACTTGGCGTCGTGGGCGCGCCTGTGTCCCGGGAATCACGAGAGCGCGGGAAAGCGCCACGCGGTGAGCACGGGGAAGGGCGCCACGTGGCTTCGCGCCACCCTGCAAGAGACGGCCTGGGCCGCCGCCCGCAGCAAGAAGACGTACTATCACGCGCTCTTCCAGCGGATCCGCGCTCGGGCCGGCGCGAAGAAGGCGGTCGTCGCCGTGCAGCACGCGATCCTCGTCGCTCTGTGGCACATCCTCAAGAAGCGCGTCCCTCACCGGGATCTCGGACCGGACCACTTCGATCGACGCAACACCGATCGCCTCCGCCGCCATCATATTCGTCGCCTGGAGCGGCTCGGTTATAACGTCGTCCTCGTCGACAAGGTCGCGTGAGGGGACAGTTTCATAGGAAACGTCCCAGCGGCTGGCGTGCGACGCGAGCCGCGTGGTGATGCGCCACGACGCCGACGGCGACCTCGCCGGCGTCGGCGCCCGGACGCGCACGATCCCGCCGGCGCTCAGGCGGGCGCTCCACCATCGTGACGGCGGCTGCCGCTTCCCCGGCTGCGGCGTGCGCGTCGCGGAGGGCCATCACATCCGGCACTGGGCGTGGGGCGGGCCGACGACGCTGGCGAACCTGGCGCTGCTGTGCCGCCGGCACCACCGCGCCGTTCACGAGGAGGGCTTCCGGATCGAGCGCAAGGTGGACGGCACGCTGGCGTTCTATCGCCCGCAAGGGTGGCCGATCCCCGACGTGCCGGCGTCACCCACGCTGCCGGACGATCCGCTCGAGACCGTGCGCGCTGCGAATGCGCGCCACGGCGTGCAGGTCGGCGCGCACACGATGACGCCCGACTGGGACGGCGAGCGGCTCGACGTCGGCTACGCGATCGACGTGCTGCACCCGCTGGCGAATCCCGGCCTGTACGAGAAGCGCGACGGCCGCGCCGAGACCGACGCGGCCTGAGTACGGCTCCGGCGCTAGACCTCCGGGCCCGCGTCGAACTTCAGGCCCATCTTCGTCTGGAACACCTCGAGCGCGTGGGGGTCGATCGCGGCGATCTGCTTCGCGATCGCCGGCGGCAGGCCGATGTCGTCACGGTCGTTGATGCCGCCGGTGATCACCGTCAGGAGCACGGCGTCGGCGGTGCCCACGTTGCGGAAGCCCCGGTTCACGCCGGGCGGGCACGAAAACGTGTCCCACTTGTTCAGCACGATCTTCTCGCCGCCGTCGTCGTTCAGCGAGAACTCCAGCGTGCCCTCGAGGACCGTGAACGTCTCGTACGTCTTCTTGTGCGCGTGCAGGCACGGGCCCTGGCCCGGCGGCATGACCGAGATGAACATCGTGAGCCCGGCCGCGTCGTAGATCGGCGCGTCGTTGCCGAACGGCGACTGCGTGCGCTCCAGCAGCACCGGCATGAGCTTGCGCGCGAGGATGATGTCCTTCGCCGCCTGCGACACCGTCGTGTCGTTCTTCATGAACTCCATCGGCTGGAGCTTCTGGAAGCGGCCGGTGCGGGCTTCGATCTCGGCACGGGTCATCTGGACCGTCTGCACGGGGGCCTCCTTTGCGCTAGCGGCGGCGACGGGGCGGCGCCGGGGCCAGCGCGTCGTCGAGGATGCGGGGCAGCTTGCTCGGCGCGGACTCGCCGGTGAGCCGCGCGACGATCTCGCCCTTCTTGTCGATCACGACCGTGTACGGGGTGCCCTTGACGCCGTACCGGTTCCCCACGAAGAGCTTCGGGTCGAGCGCGATCGCGTAGCCGGGCTTCTGCGTCTGAATGAACCGCCGGACGTCGGTGCCGGTGTCCTGCACGTGGACGGCGATCACCTCGACGCCGCGCGGCCCGTAGCGCTCGGTGAGGCGCGAGAGCGCGGCCGACTCCTTCACGCACGGCTTGCAGTAGCTCGCCTGGAACCGCAGGACGATGACCTTCTTGCCCAGCATGTCGCGCGAGTCGAACGTGCGGGCGCCGTCGACCTGCTTCACCCGGAACGGCGGCGCCGCGGGCGCCGCGGCGGCGGGCATCGCGGCGGCGAGCAGGAGCAGGAGCACCAGGACGGGGCGGATCACGCCGGTATGATAGCCCGCTCGGAGGCCGCATCCCGATCAAGTAGAATGGCCCCGTGAACGATCTCGAGCGCGAGCTCCGCAAGGTGATCCGCGGAGACGTCCGCTTCGATCCCGCCTCGAAGCTCCTGTACTCGACCGACGCGTCGATGTACCAGATGGAGCCCGTCGGCGTGGTGATCCCGCGCGACGGCGACGACGTGCAGGCCGCGCTCGAGCTCTCGCGCACGCACGGGGTCGCGCTCCTCTCGCGCGGCGGCGGCACGTCCCTCACCGGACAGACGGTCAACCACGCGCTCGTCCTGGACTTCTCGCGCTACCTGAACAACGTGATCGAGGTGAACCGCGAGGAGAAGTGGGCGCGCGTGCAGCCCGGCGTCGTGCAGGACGAGCTGAACCATCACGTCCGGCCCCTGGGCCTGCTCTTCGGCCCCGACACCTCCACGTCGAATCGCGCCACCGTCGGCGGGATGCTGGGCAACAACTCCGGCGGCTCGCACTCGATCGCGTACGGTCTCACGGTCGACCACGTCATCGAGATCACCGCGCTGCTCGCCGACGGCAGCAAGGCGGTGTTCGGCGAGGTCACGCCGGCGGAGTTCGAGGCGAAGACACGGCTGACGAGCCTCGAGGGGGCGATCTACCGCGAGGTGGCGCGCATCCGCGAGACGTATGCCGCCGAGATCCGCGCCCGCTATCCCACGCAGTGGCGCCGCGTCGCCGGCTACAACCTCAACGAGCTGCTCGGCGTGTCGGTGCGCCCGCACTCGCTCGCGGGCGGCGGCAACGCGCGCCCGCGGCCGTTCAGCATGGCGCGGCTCATCACGGGATCGGAAGGCACCTTCGTGACGATCCTCGAGGCGAAGATGCGCCTCGTCGACCGGCCGAAGCGCACCGGGCTCGACGTGATCCACTTCCGCGACATCCAGGAAGCGCTCGAATGCTCGCAGTCGATCCTGGAGACCGGGCCGTACGCGGTCGAGCTCACCGACAAGATGATCCTCGACCTCGCGCGCGGGAACATCGAGCAGTCCAAGCGCATGGGCTTCGTGCAGGGCGACCCCGCCGCCATCCTCATGGTCGAGTACGCGGGCGACGACGAGGCCGAGGTGAGAGCCAAGATCGACGCGCTCGAGGCACGACGGCAGCGCGAGCGCTTCGGCTACGCGAACAGCATCGCGGTCGATCCCGCCGAGCAGCAGTCGATGTGGAAGCTGCGCAAGGCCGGGCTCGGGCTCCTCTTCGGCACGCACGGCGACGCCAAGCCGCTGGCGTTCGTGGAGGACACCGCGGTCGACCCGCGCCATCTCGCGAAGTTCGTGGCGCGCTTCCGCGAGATCTTCACCCGGCACGGGGTCGACGGCGCGTACTACGGGCACTGCTCGGTCGGCTGCCTGCACATCCGCCCCGCGATCGACATCAAGACCGCGCGCGGGATCGAGCAGGTGAAGACGATCGCCGACGAGATCACGGACCTGGTGGTCGAGTTCAACGGCACGATCTCGAGCGAGCACGGCGACGGGCGGGCACGCAGCCCCTTCCTCGAGCGCATGTACGGGCCGACGATCATGCAGGCGTTCCGCGAGCTCAAGCGCGCGTTCGACCCCGACAACCGGCTGAACCCCGGCAACATCGTGGCGAGCCCGGCGGTCACCGAGCACCTGCGCTACGGCGCGCAGTACAAGACCTGGGAGCCGATCACGCTGCTCGACTTCTCCGAGCGCGGCGGCTACGCGGCGGCCGTGGAGATGTGCAACGGGGTCGGGGAGTGCCGCAAGAAGCTCGAGGGCACGATGTGCCCGTCCTACATGGTCACCAAGGACGAGGAGCATTCGACCCGCGGCCGCGCCAACGCGCTCCGCGCCGTGCTCTCGGGCAAGCTCCCGCCGTCGGAGTTCACGGGCCGGCGCCTCTACGAGGTGATGGACCTCTGCCTCGAGTGCAAGGGCTGCAAGGCCGAGTGCCCGGCGAACGTCGACATGGCGAAGATGAAGTACGAGTTCCTCCACCACTACTACCAGGCGAACGGCCTGCCGCTCCGGAACAAGCTGTTCGGGCGGATCGCGCGGGTGAACGCGCTCTCCGCGCCGCTCGCCGGCGTCGTGAACTGGGTGAACGGACTCGCGCCCACGCGGTGGCTCCTGGAGAAGCTCGCCGGGATCGACCGGCGGCGTCCGCTGCCGGCGCTGGCGAGCGAGACGTTCACCGAGTGGTTCGGCAAGCGTCCCGCGCCGGCGCGCGCGCCGCGCGGCGACGTGGTCCTCTTCCACGACACGTTCGTCACGTACAACACGCCCGCGATCGGCCGCGCGGCGGTGCGCGTGCTCGACGCCGCGGGCTATCGCGTGGTGCTGGTCGACCGCAAGTGCTGCGGCCGGCCGCTCATCTCCAAGGGCATGCTCGAAGAGGCGCGCGAGCACTCGCGGTGGAACGTGGCGCAGCTCGCGCCGTACGCGCGGCGCGGCGTGCCGATCGTCGGCCTCGAGCCCTCCTGCCTGCTGACCCTGCGTGACGAGACGGTCGACCTCGTGCGCAGCGACGACGCGCGCATGGTCGCGACGCAGACGTTCCTCTTCGAGGAGTTCCTGCTCCGTGAGCGGGCGCAGGGCCTCGAGCTGCCGTTCGCCGGCAACGGGCGCAAGGCGCTGCTCCACGGCCACTGCCACCAGAAGGCGATGGTGGGGACGGCGCCCACGGTCGCCGCGCTCACGTGGGCGGGCTTCGAGGTGAGCGAGGTGGATTCGGGGTGCTGCGGGATGGCGGGCTCGTTCGGCTTCGAGAAGGAGCACTACGACATCTCGGTCGCCCTCGGGAATCGCCGGCTCGCGCCCGCGGTGAAGGCGGCGCCCGCCGACACGGTGGTGGTCGCGCCCGGCATCTCGTGCCGCCAGCAGATCGAGCACCTCGCGGGCCGCCGCGCCCAGCACCCGGCCGAAGCGCTCGCCGACGCGCTCCGCTCCTGATCGTCCCGCCGCGAGGCTACACGCCGACGAGGAGCGAGAAGATCCTCCGGAGGAGGTTCTCGTGGTCCGCGATGTTGTGCGGGAAGATCCGGAAGCGCTCGATCTCGCCGAGGTCGACGGTGTCGTACGCGGCCCCCGGGGCGTGCTCGGGGAACGATAGCGCCTGAAAGCAGGAGCGCCCGGGCAGCGGGCGGTCGGTCACGAAGACGAAGCACAGCTCGGGCCACTGGCGGCGCGCGGTGGCGAAGACCGAGCGATCGCCGCGCTGGTTCTCGACCGACATGTACTGGTCGACGGACGAGCGGTACTTGACCTCGACGAGCGAGCGCTCCGTCCGGCCGTTGAGCCGGATGCCGAAATCGGGCGAGAAATCCTCACGGCCGACGCGCAGGGGCGGCGCTTCGTCGCGGGGGTACGGCTCCACCGAGTACCGGGCACGGCGGAAGATCGACTCGACCAGCGCTTCCGCGACCCGGCTCTTGACCTCGAGGAGATCCATCCGACCTCCCTCCCGGCCAACGTTACGGCGATGATACGGGGCGGTGGCTGGAACCCGGCGACAAATCCGCTCGTTACAGTCCGCAGCGCGTCTGGCTCGGCCCGGGCGCGGGACCCCACAGGAGGAGCCCATGGCTCAGGTGACCCAGGCAGGAGTGACCCGCCGGCAGATGCTCAAGGCGACCGGGACCGCGGCGGCGGCGGCCGGCTACGCGCTGTCCGTCGAAACCGTCCTCGCGCAGGCGATCAAGACCGACACGCAGGGGATCGTCGCCGGCGACGCGGTCGTCAAGGTCGGCGGTCACGACATGCAGGTGTACGAGGCCCGGCCGGCCTCGGGCAGCAACCACCCGATCCTCCTGGTGGTTTCGGAGATCTGGGGCGTCCACGAGTACATCAAGGACTGCACGCGCCGGTTCGCCAAGGAGGGCTTCTACGCCGTCGCGCCGGAGCTCTTCCAGCGCGAGGGTGACGTGAAGGCGATGCCCAACGTGCAGGACGTGCTGAAGATCGTGCTGGCGGTGCCCCGCGAGCAGATGCTGGGCGACGTCGCCGCCGCCGTGGACTGGGCGAAGGGCCGGCCGAACGTCCGCAAGGACCGGGTCGGCGTGACCGGCTGGTGCTGGGGCGGCTCGAGCACGATCCACATCGCGGCGAGCAACCCCGACATGAAGGCCGCGGTCGCGTGGTACGGGCCGCCGGCGCGGCCGTACAAGGGGCGCAGCGGGGACGTGACCGGCTTCGACGTGGCGAAGGACGTCAAGATCCCGTTCCTCGGCCTCTTCGGCGAGACGGACCAGAACCCGAAGCCCGAAGACGCGAGGCGCTTCGGCGAGCTCGTGCGGCAGGCGGGCAACCCCAACGTCGAGATCGTCGTGTACCCGGAGGCGCCGCACGGCTTCCACGCCGACTATCGGCCGTCGTACCGCCCGGCCGCTGCGGCGGACGCGTGGAAGCGCTGCATCGAGTGGTTCAAGAAACACCTCGCGTAGCCCCTCGGAGGGGAGCTTCGCGCCCCAACCGAGCATCGGAGGGGGCCTCGACGGCCCCCTCCGGCACCTCCCCCGGCCCCTTCGGATTGCGCGGGCGAAGCCCGCGCTCGAAACTGGTGTCTATGCGGTCCGCCGTTCCTCGACGTCGCCGTAAGCCCATCACGCCGCCGCGTGCGCTCTTCATCGTCCTCGTCGGGCTCGTCCTCACCTGCTGGGGCGGCGCGGCGGCGGCGGCGGCGCACGGGATCGACGTGGCCTCCGTGTGGCGCTCGGATGGGGCCGTGTTCTCCGACGAGCAGCTCGCGCGGATCGAGCGGATTCTCAAGACCGCGCGCTGCAAGGATCTGAAGGTCGGCTGCGCGTACTCCAACGCGGGGCGCCTCGTGAAGGAGAAGGACGCCGACATCCGCCTCATCCCGTGGAAGGTCTCGGCGCATCCCGCGTATCTCGTGCGTGCGGACCGCTGCGGCGCGGGCGGCTGCGACGAAGGGCTCTTCGTGCGGATCGACGGACGCTGGCGGCTCCTGATCGAGAGCTTCGGGCGGCTCGAGCGCCGGGCCGGCGAGCGGCGAGGGTTCGCCGACCTCGTGTTTCGCCCGCGGGGCGGCGAGCCCGTCGCCCTGGGGTGGGACGGCCGCGCGTACCGCCCCGACGCGCCCTAACGCAGCGGGGCGACCACCACGTTGATCGGCGTGCCGGCCAGGTACTTCTCCACGTTCTCCACGGCGGCGAGGAGGCCGTCGCGCACCACTTCCGGCGTCTGACCCGCGTGGTGCGGCGACAGCACCACGTTCGGCAGCTGCAGCAGCGGATCGTCGGGCTTGGTCGGCTCGTCGTGGAACACGTCGAGGCCCGCCGCGGAGATCGTGCCGGTGGTGAGCGCGTCGAGCAGCGCGTCGCGGTCGACGAGCGCGCCGCGGCCGGTGTTCACGAGGATCGCGCTCTTCTTCATCAGCGCGAAGTCGCGGCGCCCGAGGAAGCCGCGTGTCCCGGCCTCCAGGCGCAGGTTGAGGCTGACGAAATCCGCCTCGCGCAGGATCTCTTCCTTCGACGCGAGCCGGGCGCCGAGGCTCGCCACGTGCGCGGCGTCGCCGCGCGCGCTGTACGCGAGGACGGTCATGCCGAGAGCGCGGGCGATCGCGATGACGCGGGCGCCGATCTTCCCGGTGCCGAAGACGCCCAGCGTCTTGCCGAGGCACTGCACGAGCTGCTCGCGCGGCCACTTGCCCTCGCGCATCTCGCGGTCGATGCGGGGGATGCGGCGGGCGGTCGCCAGCATCAGCGCGATCGCGTGCTCGGCGACGGCGAACGCGTTCACGCCGGGGGTATTGCAGATCGTGACGCCGCGGCGGCCCGCCGCTTCGAGGTCGAAGTTGTCGACGCCGGTGCCCCACACCGAGACCATCTCGAGGCTCGGGCAGGCGGCGAACACCGCGTCGGTGAAGTGCGCGTGCGCGCGGATGTTGATCGCGACGTTCGCGCGGCCGATGCGGCGGATCAGCTCCGCCTCCTCGTCGGCCCCGCGGGCGGTGACCACCCGGGTGTCGCCGATCGCGCGGCACCGCTCGTGCGCGGCGGAGCCTTCGAAGACCGACGGGAAGTCGTCCGGGACCGCGATCGCCGTCGTGGCCACCGTCAGCTCGCGAAGACGCGCTGGGCGGCGGCGACGCCCGCGCCAGGCTCGGACGTGTACCCGAGGTCGCGCAGCGCCAGCTCGAGCGCGGACAGCGTGGGCAGCACGTACTGCGGGCTCGCGGTGAGGGCCATGGTCCCGATGCGCAGCGTCGTCGTGCGGATCTTGTCGAGCCCGGTGCCGATGAGGATGCCGTACTGGTCACGCATGCGCGCGACGACGGCGGCCGGCTCGATGCCCTTCGGGACCTTGAGGCACGACACCGTGTTGGAGAGGATCGCGGCATCGGAGAACATCTCGAGGCCCATCGCCCGCACGCCGGCGCGCAGCGCCTCGGCCGCGACCGCGTGTCGCGCGAAGCGGTGCGGCAGGCCTTCCTCGAGGATCAGCTTCGTCGCGACGCTCATCGCGGCGGTGAGGTGCGTCGGGATGGACACGGGCTGCCGGCGCGCGGTGCCGTCCGGCACCTGGCCGCCGCGCGACTCGGGGATCCAGTGCTCCTTCCAGCGCAGCAGGTCGTAGACCAGGCTCGAGCTCTTGTGCTTGCGCCGCTCCATCGCCTCCCACGCGCGATCGCTCACGGACACGAGCGACATGCCGAGCGGCGCGGCCAGGCACTTCTGCGAGCCGGTCATGTTGAGGTCGACGCCCCACTCGTCCGTGCGCACGTCGATGCCCGCGACGGCGGACACCGTGTCGAGCAGGAAGAGCGCGCCGGCGGCGCGCGCGAGCGTGCCGACCTCCTCCGCGGGGTACGTGGTGCCGGTCGACGTCTCGTTGTGGACCAGCGTGACGGCCTTGGGCCGGACGCGATCGATCTCCGCGGCGAGCCGCGCGGTGTCGAGCCGCGCGCCGAGCTCCACCGTGAACTCGGTGACCTCGGCGCCGACGCGCGTCATGATCTCGCGCATCAGCGCGCCGAACACGCCGGCGACGATCACGAGCACCCTGTCGCCCGGCTCGATCACCGAGACCGCGCCCGCTTCGAGCGCGGTCCGTCCCGAGCCCGGCATGATGATGACCTCGCCCCGCGTCTTGAACACGTCGCGCAGCGCCAGGACCGTCGGCTCCAGCACCGTCTCGTCGAAGCTCGTGTCGTACTGGATGGCGGCGGGCTGGTTCATCGCCTGGATCACGGGGAAGGGAAGCTCGGTGGGCCCGGGGATCATCAGCACGGGACGCGTATGACACTGGCCCCAGTTCAGCGCGGTGGTCGGCACGGCACTCTCCTCGCGGGTCGTTAGGGCGATTCTAATACGGGCTCTCGGCGCTTGTGGATGAAGTACAGGTTGCGCGCGTAGACGAAGAGCCCGGCGCCCTGACCGACGATGAACACCGGATCGCGGCGGTAGATCGCGTAGCAGAGCAACACGAGCCCGCCGCCGATCGACAGATACCAGAACGCCTTCGGCACGACGCTGCGGCGGCGGCGCTCGGACGCCAGCCACTGCAGGAGCATGCGCGCGGAGAACAGCGCCTGTCCGAGCAGGCCGACCGCGATCCAGACCTGTTCCGTGGTCATGCGGGGACCTCTCGGGACGGCCGTGAGGCAGGACTCCGGAGCGTGCTAGGAGGCCTTCCCGAACATCGCGCGCAGGACGTCGTACGCCTTGCGGATGTCTTCGGGACGCCGCCGTCCGGTGACGAGGGCGAAGATCTTCTCCGCCTCCTCGCTCGGCACCGTCTTCTCCTTGTCCGCCCGCACGTCGGTGAGGTCGCGCAGCGGCACTTCGAGCGCCACCGACACGCGGTAGAGGCTGTCGATCGAGATCGACTTCTCGCCGCGCTCCACCTCGCCGATGAACTTGCCGCTCAAACCCGAGCGATGGCCGAGCCGCTCCTGGCTCAGAAGACGCTGCTTGCGCAGCGCACGCAGACGCTGGCCCAGAAATTTCCGCACATGTTTGACGGCGCGCTCACCCACTGCGATCACCTCGACGGAGAAATGACAGCAAAAAGCCCTCCTAACCTATCAATGCCCGCGGCCCGTGACAACTCAGAAGTCGACCTCCACCGCGCCCTCGACCACGCGCACCGGGTACACCGCGATCGTCAGGCTCTCGTCGACCTTGCAGCGGCCGGTCGCCAGCTCGAAGTCGAAGCCGTGCCAGGGGCACACGACGGCGTCGCCCTCGAGCCAGCCTTCCGCGAGCGGGCCGTCCTCGTGCGGGCACAACGGGCTCGTGGCGTGGAAGCGTCCGTCGGGGGCATGGAATAACGCGAAAGTAACGCCGCCGACCTCGACGAGGGTTCCCTGTCCGACGGCGACGTCGGTCGCGGCGGCGACGCGGGTCCAGGGCATCAGCGCGCCTTCAGCGCCTCGTCGACGATGGCACGGAACGTCTCGAGCGGATGGGCGCCCACGAGCGTCCGCCCGTTCACGATGAACGTGGGCGTGCCGGTGATCCCGAGCGCGCGCGCCTGCGCCACGTCGGCCTCCACGGCCTGCGCGAAGCGCCGCTCGTCAAGACAGCGTGTGAAGGCGGTCCGGTCGAGCCCGAGCTCCACGGCGTAGCGGAGCAGATCGTCGCGCTCGAAGGCCGGCTGCTCCGCGAAGAGCCGGTCGTGATACGGCCAGTACCTACCCGCTTCACCCGCGCACCGCGCGGCTTCGTGGGCGGGGCGCGCGAGGTCGAACTCGACGATGGTGACGCGGGCGGTGGTGGCGCCCTTCGTCATCGACGGCTCGAGCGTGAGCTCGACCTGCGCGGGCGTGCGCGGGACCAGCAGCAGGAACGCGACACCCGCGGTGACGGTGAGGCCGGCGGCCGCGGCGAGGAGGCGGCGGACGCGCGCCGTCACGCGACGCGCTCTTCGGTGAGTGCCGTGATCACGTAGGTGCCGCTCTTCTCGTCGCGCTCGAGCGTGACGATCTTCTGCTTGGCCGCCTCCTCCAGCAGCTTGGAGAACGTGGAGTAGCCGTAGTAGCTCTCGTTGAACGCGGGGTTCTTGCGGATCATCGTCTGCTTCACCATCGAGCCCCAGAGCGTTTCCTTGTTCTCGCGCTGCAGGGCCTGCACGGCGTCGATGAGCTGCGCCATCGCCTCGGCCTTCTTCTCCGGCAGCCCGCGCAGCAGGTTGGTCTTCTTCGTGTCGCGGATCAGGTCCTCGTAGAAGATGAACTCGTCGCAGTTGCCGACGAGGAGATCCGAGGAGGAGGACTTCACCCCGAGGCCGATCACGTAGCGGTCGTTCTCCCGGAGCTTGGAGACGAGCGGCGAGAAGTCCGAGTCGCCGGAGACGAGCGCGAAGCTGTCGATGTGGCTCTTGCCGTACGCGAGGTCGAGCGCGTCCACGACCATCCGGATGTCCGCGGAGTTCTTGCCGCTGTACCGGCTCTGCGGGACGTCGATGAGCTCGATCGCCCATTCGTGGAAGGGCCGCTTGTACTCGGTGAAGCGGTTCCAGTCCGCGTAGGCGCGCCGCACGATGATCTTGCCCTTCTCGAGGAGGCGCTCGAGCACCAGCTTGACCTCGAACTGCTTGTACTGGGCCTCCTTGACGCCGCGGGCGATGTTCTCGAAGTCGATGAACAGCGCCAGCTTCCGCTCTCCGTTCATGGCTGCCATTATAGGGGGACGACAGACATGGCCCGCATCCTCTACGAGCTCTGGAGGCAGCGCCGCATGAAGCAGAAGCTGGACGCCGATCCGTCGCTCGCCGCCCGGGTGCCGCCCGGGCAGGTGCTCACGAACAAGTGGCCCGTCCTCACGTACGGCCTCACCCCGCGCGTGGACCTCAAGCGGTGGAGCTTCCGCTGCTTCGGGCTCGTCGAGCGCGAGGCGAGCTGGACGTGGGACGAGTTCCTGAAGCTGCCGCGCGTGACCGTGCGCTCGGACATTCACTGCGTCACCCGCTGGTCGAAGCTCGACAACGAGTGGGAGGGCGTGCCCGCGAAGGTCATCCTCGACCACGTGCGGCCGCGTCCCGAAGCGAAATGGGTGCTGCAGCACGCGGACCCCGACTACACGACCAACACCTCGCTCGCCGACCTCGCCGAGGACGGCGTGCTGCTCGCGCTGCGCCACAACGGCAAGGACCTCGAGCCGGACCACGGCGGCCCGCTGCGCCTCGTGCTGCCGAAGCTCTATTTCTGGAAGTCGAGCAAGTGGCTCCGCGCGTTCGAGCTCCTCGACATGAACCCCCCGGGCTTCTGGGAGCAGAACGGGTACCACATGAACGCGGACCCGTGGAAGGAAGAGCGCTATTCCGACCAGGAGACCCGCGCGATGCAGCAGATGCGCGCGGAGGCGGCCCGGAAGCTTCGCGACCGATGAGCGTGCCGCGGAGGGGGATGCTCGCGGTCGTGCTCGCCGCGACGCTGCTCCCGGGCTGCACGCTCTATCCGCTCGAGACCGGCCAGGACGTCCGCTACAGCCCGACGCCGCAGCCCGTCGTCTCCGCGATGCTGCGCCTCGCGGACGTGGGGCCGCGCGACCTCGTGTACGACCTCGGCTCCGGCGACGGCCGCATCATCATCACCGCCGCGCGCGACTTCGGCGCCACCGGCGTCGGCTACGACATCGTGCCGGAGCTGGTCGCGGAGAGCGTCCGGAACGCCGCCGCCGCCGGCGTGGCCGCGAAGACGCGCTTCGTGCACCAGAGCATCTTCGACGTGGACACGCGCCCCGCGTCGGTGGTGACGCTCTACCTGTCCGAGGAGCTGAACGAGCGGCTGCGCCCGAAGCTCCTGCGCGAGCTGCGCCCCGGCGCGCGCATCGTGTCCTACCGCGTCGACATGGGCGACTGGAAGCCGGACCGCGAGGTGACGCTGGACGTCAACGGGACGCCGCGGACCGTCTACCTCTGGGTCGTGCCCACGCGGCGGTAGCGGCGACGCCCGCCGCGGCGAGCACGACGCCGGCGGCGGTGACGAACGTCGTCCGAAACCCCACGCCGCTCACGGTGATGCCCGCCGTGATCGCGCCGATCGCGATCCCCAGCTCGAGCGCCGTGTAGAAGGTCCCGACCGCGCGACCCCGCTGAGAGGCGGGGACGCCGTCCACCGACCACGCGAGCAGCGCGGGCTGCGCGATCCCGTGGCCGATGCCGTAGACGAGGCCGGCCGCGATGAGCCCCGCGAGCCCGCCGCTGAACGCGACGATCAGGAGCGCCGCCGCGACCACGACGAGCCCCGCCGCGCCGACCGGCGCGCGTCCGTACCGGTCGGAGAGCTTCCCCGCGGGCTGCCGCACGAGCGTGAGCGCCAGCGCGTACACGAGGAAGAAGACGCCGGGGTTGAGCGCGCGCGCGTCCGCGTGCAGCGGCATGAAGGTGATGACCGCGCCGTAGCTCAGCATGAGCGCCAGCATCAGCAGCGACGGCAGCGCGGCGCTCGGGCTCAGCGTCTCGCGCCAGCGCAGCGGGGTCGCCGTCGGCTCGGCGAGGCTCTCGCGGACCGTCACCACCAGCGCGAGCCCCGCGATGCCGACGCCGGTGGCGATCGCGAAGAGCGCCGCGTAGCCCAGCGCGCGCGCGAGCGCGACGCCGATCGCCGGGCCGAGCGCGAGCGCGAGGCTGCCGGCCATCCCGAAGATGCCGAGCACCTCCGCGCGCCGCGCCGCCGGCGCGAGGTCCGCCGCCATCGCGGTCGCGGCCGTCGGATAGAGGCCCATGCCCGCGCCGTGGAAGAGGCGCGTGAGCGTGAGGCCGAGGAGGCCCGCGCTGAGCGCGTAGCCGAGCGGGGCCAGCAGGAACACGACGCCGCCCGCGATCATGAGCGGGCGGCGGCCGTGGCGGTCGGACGCCCAGCCCGCCCACGGGCGGAGCAGCATCGACGACACCGCGAACGCGGCCATCACCACACCGATCCGCGCATCCGACAGCCCGAGGTCGCGGGCGTACAGCGGGAGGACCGGGACCAGGACGAAGAACGACAGGAAGAACGCGAACGAGCCGATCCAGAGACTGGCGAGGCGCAGCGGGCTAGGCGCGGAGGAACCGGCGCAGCAGCGCCACGAATGCCTCGGGCTGATCGCCGGGCACGGTGTGCCCCGCCCCCGCGACTTCGGCGAGCTCCGCGTGCGGCTGCGCCGCGAGCATGGCCTTCGCGATCTCGGCGGTGAGGATGTCGGACTCGGCGCCGCGCACGAGCAGCGTGGGACAGGTGAGGGCGCGCCAGGGCGGCCACAGGTCGATCGGATCGCTCCACGTGCCGCTCCGCACGAGCTCGCGCAGCCCGCGGTCGTACTTCCACGTGTAGCCGCCGTCGGGCAGCGCGCGCACGCCGTGGTGCACGCGCGCCCGGAGCAGCGCCTCCGTGTAGCGCGGGTTGTTCGCGCGCTGATACGCGAGCACCTCGTCGACGTCGCGGAAGCGCTCGGGCGTGGCCGCCATCATGCGGCCCACGCGCATCCGGCCCCCGGCGGCGATGTCCGGGCCGATGTCCACGATCACCAGCCGCTCGACGCGTCCGGGGTGCGTGCCCGCGTACTGGATCGCGACGCGGCCCCCCATCGAGAGCGCGACCAGCGAGAAGCTCCGCAGGCCGAGCGCGTCCACGAACGCCGCGAGGTCGCCGGTGAGCGCCGCGATCGTGTAGTCCGTGTCGGGCGGCGGGTCGGAGTCGCCGTGGCCGCGCTGGTCGAGCGCGAGGACGCGATAGCGGCCGGCGAGGGCGGCCGCCTCCTCGTCCCACGTGCGCGCATGCCCGGTGATGCCGTGGAGCATGACGAGGGCGGGCGCCGCGGCGTCGCCGCACTCGGTGTAGTGGAAGCGCGAGCCGTGGAGGACGAGGGCCTGGTCGCGACGCATGCGGCGATTCTACGCGATCGCCCTGCTGGTACCATCTGCGGACATGGTGCACGCGCATCGCGAGACCGCGGCCGCGCGCTCGCGCGGCGCGCTGGCCGCCGCGCTCGGGCTCACGGGCGGCTACATGGTCGTCGAGCTGGTGGGCGCCGCGCTCACCGGCAGCCTCGCGCTGTTCGCGGACGCCGTGCACATGCTCGCGGATGCCGGCGGGCTCGCGCTCGCGCTGTTCGCCACGTGGATCGCCGCCCGCCCGCCCACGCCGGCGAAGACCTACGGCTACTACCGCGCGGAGATCCTCGCGGCGCTCGTCAACGCGGTCGTGCTCCTCGGCGTCACCGCGGCCATCCTGCTCGAGGCGTGGGACCGGCTCCTCCATCCCACGCGGGTGCTCGGCGGGCCGATGTTCGCCATCGCCGCCGTCGGCCTCGTGGTGAACCTCGTGAGCGCCTGGCTCCTGCATCGCGGCGCCGGGCACAGCCTCAACGTGCGGGCGGCGTACCTGGAGGTCCTCAGCGACGCGGTGAGCTCGCTCGGCGTGCTGCTCGCGGCCGCGGTCATCCTGTACACCGGCTGGACGTACGTCGACCCGCTCGTGAGCCTCGCGATCGCGTGCTTCATCGTGCCGCGGACGCTCGGGCTCCTCCGCCAGGCGGTGAACGTGCTGCTGGAAGGCGTGCCGGCGCACCTCGATCTCTCGGCGATCGAGACGGCCATCACCCGGGTCGGCGGCGTGCGTCGCGTGCACGACCTGCACGTGTGGACGCTGACGTCCGGCCGCGAGGCCATGAGCGCGCACGTGGTGGTCGACGACGTGGGCGAGAGCGAGCGCCTGCTGGAGGCCCTCCACGCGGTGCTCCACGCCCGGTTCGGGATCGACCACACCACGATCCAGCTCGAGACCGAGCCGCCGTCGATCCTGAAGATCAAAGCGCCGTCGGGCTAGGCCGATCCGCTATATTCGGCGCATGGACGACGCCGAACGGCTCATGGCGCAGGCGAAGAAGGACCGCGGCTACCTCTATCCCGAGTGGGAGCTCATCGCGCGGGAAGACCCCGCGTTCATGGAGAGCTACAACCAGTACTACCGCGACGCGCTCGCGCGGGACGAGGGCCTGCCGATCAAGTATCGCGAGCTCGTCGCGCTCGGGATCCTCGCGTACCGCGGGGTGTGGGAAGGCGCCTTGGTCAACCACATCAAGCGCGCGATGGCGCACGGCGCGACCAGGGCCGAGGTCATCGCGGCGCTCGAAGCGGCCGCCATTCCGGGCGGTGCGCCCACGTTCGTGACGGGTATCCGGGCCCTGCTGAAATGTGACGGCCCCGAGGAGAAGGCGTAGATGGCGACGTACGCGCTGGCCGAGAAGGCGATCCTGCTCAAGCCCGAGGACGACGTGGCGGTGGCGCGGGCGGCGCTCACCGCGGGCACCGTGCTCGAAGACGGCCCGGGCCGCCTCGAGGTCCGCGAGGACATCAAGCCCGGGCACAAGGTCGCGCGCCGGCCGGTGCGCACCGGGCAGCCGGTGCGCCGCTACGGGCAGGTGATCGGCTTCGCCACGAAGGACATCGCGGCGGGCGAGCACGTCCACACGCAGAACCTCGACATCGGCACGCTGTCGGACGACCGCTACGAAGTCGGCGTGGACGTGCAGCCCGTCCAGTACTACCCGGCGGACCGGATGCGGTACTTCGACGGCTACAAGCGCGAGGACGGCCGGGTCGGCACCCGCAACTACGTGGCGATCATCTCCGGCGTGAACTGCTCCGCCAGCGTGAGCCAGTTCGTGAAGGACAAGTTCCGCGACGTCACCCGCGACTACCCGAACATCGACGGCGTGATCGCGATCACGCACAAGGGCGGCTGCGGCACCAAGCTCTTCGGCGAGGAGCACATGGCGTTGCAGCGCGTGCTCGCGGGCTACGCGAAGCATCCCAACGTCGCGGCGTACATCGTCATCGGGCTCGGCTGCGAGACCAACCAGGCCGCGGTGATGATCGAGCGCCAGAAGATGTCGGTGCCCGGCCATCCCGAGCGCAAGCCGTTCCTCGTGAACATCCAGGAGTCCGGCGGCATCCGGAAGACCGTGGAGCGCGCGGTGGCGGAAGTCGCGAAGCTCCTGCCGATCGCCAACGACGTGAAGCGCACGAAGCAGCCGGTCTCCGAGATCTGTCTCGCCACCAACTGCGGCGGCTCGGACGCCAACAGCGGGATGACCGCGAACCCCGCGCTCGGCTGGGCCGTCGACGAGCTCGTGCGCTACGGCGGCACCGGCGTGCTCGCGGAGACGCCTGAGATCTACGGCGCCGAGCACCTGCTGATCCGCCGCGCGATCAACGAGGGCGTCGCGAAGAAGCTGATCGACCGCTACAAGTGGTGGGAATGGTACGCGCGCGGCATCGAGGCGATGGACAACAACCCCGCGCCCGGCAACAAGGCGGGCGGCATCACGACCGTGTTCGAGAAGTCGCTCGGCGGCGTCACGAAGGGCGGGACCACGCCGATGATGGACGTCTTCATGTACGGCGAGCCGATCTCGACGCGCGGCTTCGTCTTCATGGACACGCCGGGGCTCGACCCCGTCTCGATCACGGGCCTCGTCGCGGGCGGCTGCAACGTCGTCTGCTTCACGACGGGCCGCGGCTCGGTGTTCGGCTGCAAGCCGGTGCCGTCGATCAAGCTCGCGACCAACTCGCTGATGTACCGCCACATGCAGGACGACATGGACATCAACTGCGGCGTCATCCTCGAAGGGACGCCGCTCCCGGTCGTCGGCCGGCAGATCCTGGACGAGATCATCGCGGTCGCCTCGGGCAAGCCGTCCAAGAGCGAGCTGAGCGGGGTGGGCGAGGAGGAGTTCGCGCCCTGGGTCATCGGCCCGGTGATGTGAGGCGCGCGGTGAAGCAGAAGCTGCGCGAGGGCGTCGTGTTCGGCGTGTTGTTCGCCCTTCCGTTCGCGAGCGCGGCGGTCGTCGAGTGGTGGGCCACGTTCCTCTTCTGTCCGCTGGGCGTGATCGGCCTCGTCGGGCTCAACGAGACGCTCGGCGACCTCTGGCCCCGCGGGTGAGCGCGCCGGGCGAGCCCATCGGCGTCCACGTCGACGAGGACCTCCAGGACCTCATTCCCGAGTACCTCGCGCGCCGGCGCGCGGAGGTGACCGCGATGGAGCAGGCGCTGGCGCGCGGCGACCACGAGGCGATCCGGGTCATCGGCCACAAGCTCAAGGGCAGCGGGGCGGGGTACGGGTTCGCGCCGATCACCACGCTCGGCGGCGAGCTGGAGGTGGCCGCGAAGGCCGGGGACACCGCGGCCATCGCCCGGGGCGTCGCCGCGCTCGCCGACTACCTCGCCCGGGTGGAGGTCGCGTAGCATGCGGGTCCGGTTCTGGGGCACGCGGGGGTCGATCGCCACGCCGGGGCCGGGCACCACGCATTTCGGCGGCAACACCTCGTGCGTGGAGGTCCGGACCGCCGCCGGCGGCCTCATCATCCTGGACCTCGGCACGGGCGCGCGCCTCCTCGGCGCCGAGCTCATGCGCGGCCCCCGGCCGATCCGCGGCAGCATCCTGATCGGCCACACCCACTGGGACCACATCCAGGGCTTCCCGTTCTTCGTCCCGCTGTTCGTGCCGGGCAACGAGTTCACCGTGTACGCGCCGAAGGGTGCCCAGCGCTCGCTGCACGAGGTGCTCGCCGGGCAGATGGAGTTCACGTACTTCCCGGTCGAGCTCACGCAGCTGCCCGCGGGGATCGCGTATCAGGACCTGGCGGAGGGCGCGCACGCCATCGCGGGCGCGCGCGTGGTCGCGAAGTATCTCCACCATCCGGCGATGACGCTGGGCTACCGCGTCGAGGCCGACGGGGCCGCGGTCGTGTACCTCACCGACCACGAGCCGTATGCCGACGCCCGGTGGCGCCACGACGCGGCGCCGGGCCGCCTCGCCTCGATCCTGCACGACGGCGATCGCCGTCACGCGGAGTTCATGACCGGCGCCGACCTCGTCATCCACGACGCGCAGTACACGCCGGAGGAAGCCGTCGGCAAGAAGACGTGGGGCCACAGCACGTACGAGTACGTCGTGGAGCTCGCGCTGGCCGCGGGCGCGCGCCGGCTGGCGCTGACCCATCACGATCCCACGCACGACGACGCCGCCGTCGCGGAGATCGAGCGCCGCGCGCGCGATCTCGTGAAGGCACGGGGCGGCGCGCTCGACGTCTTCTGCGCGTACGAAGGCTGGGACGCGGAGCTCGCGGCCACCGGCGCCGCGCGGCCTCTGGCGTGGGAGGCGGTCCCGGGCGCCGAGAGCGCGGCGGTGCGGAGCCTGCGCATCCTCGTGGTCGACGACGATCCCGACCTGCGCGCGCTCGTGAAGGTCGCGCTCCGGCGCGACGGGCACGCGCTCGTGGAGGTCGGGAGCGGCGAGGAGGCGCTGCGTGCGGTGGGCGAGGCCGTGCCCGACGTCGTGCTCCTCGATCTCGACATGCCGGGGATGAGCGGACTCGACGTGCTGCGCGCCCTTCGCGCGCTGCCGCCGACCCGGACGCTGCCGGTCCTCATCCTGACCTCCCACGCCGACGAGGAGAGCACGCGCGCCGGCTTCGACCTCGGGGCGACCGACTACCTCACCAAGCCGTTCACGCTGCCGCAGCTCGCCGCCCGCGTCCGCGCGTGCGTCGCGCGCGCGGCGCACGCCTGACGCGCGCCGATCTTCCAGCTCGCGCTCTTCCGCCTGCGCGACTACCGCTGCCTCTCGCTCTCCGTCCTCCTCAACGCGGTCGGCATGATGGGCGAGAACGTCGTCCTCGGGTGGTTCACGCTCGAGCTGACCGACTCGCCGTTCATGGTCGGGCTCGCGCTCGGCACGCGGATGCTGCCGCTGTTCTTCGTGGGCGTGCCGGCCGGCGCGCTCGCCGACCGCTTCCCGCGTCATCGCCTGCTCATGCTCACCGGCATCGGCCAGGCGGCCACCGCCGCCACGCTCGGGGCGCTGGTGTTGCTGGGGCTGGCCGGCTTCGTCCACGTGCTGCTGCTCACGCTGGTGGCCGGCTCGCTGCGCGGGGTCGAGCACGCGGCGCGCCAGAGCTACACGCACGACGTCGTGGGCGCCGGCGCGCTCGTGGGCGGGCTCGCCGTGCTCGGCGTGGGGATGCGCGGCGGCTGGCTGCTCGGCTCGCTCGGCGTCGGGGCGGTCATCGCGCACTTCGGCTCCGGCGCGGCCTATCTCACGGTCGCGCTCGGCTTCCTCGGGGGCGCGCTCGCGCTGATGCCGGCCTCCGCGCCCGCGCGCCCCCCCGCCGCCGCGGCCGGCTCGTTGTGGCGCAGCACGCTCGACTTCGTCGTCGCGGTGCGGCGGCATCGCACCCTGCTCGTGCTCATGATGCTGACGGCAGGCGCCGAGATCCTCGGCTTCGCGCACCAAGCGCTCCTCCCGAGCCTCGCGCGCGACGTGCTCGGCATGGGGCCCGAAGGCCTCGGCGGCCTGATGGCCGCGCGCGCGGTGGGCGGCATCCTCGGGCTGGCCGCCGCATCGTCCATGCGCGGGGCGGGGGGGAGCGGCGCGCTCTTCCTGGCCGTGCTCGTCGCGTTCGGCGGGAGCTTGATCCTCCTCGGGACGGCGCCGTACGTCGTGGGCTTCGCCGGCGTGCTGGTGGTGGTGACCGTGGTGAACGCGGCGGGGGCGCTCGCGGACCTGCTCGCGCAGAGCCTCCTGCAGCTGAGCGTGCCGCACGAGCTGCGCGGGCGCGCGGGCGGCGCGTGGGTGGTGGCGATCGGGCTGGCGCCGATCGGTCAGCTGCAGATCGGCGCGCTCGCCTCGTTGTTCGGCGTGAGCATCGCGCTCGGCACGAGCGGCGTCGCGCTGGTGCTGCTCGCCGTCGCGACCGGTGTCTTCTTCCCGCGGCTCAAGCGGACGTAACTCCCCTCGATCCGCGATCTTGACAGGCAGTGCGTCTTGACAGCTTGGTTACCTCGGGCTAGCCTACGCGCCACTCTTCGGCCGGAACGACACCACCGACGAGCGGAGGCTCGACATGACGCGCTCTCGATTCGGAGCAAGGACGCTCGCTCGACTCTTCGCCGTCGTCCTCGTGCTGGGCGCGGTCGCGGCGACCGTGGCGCCCGCGCTGTCCCAGCCCAGGGGCAAGCTGGTCCTGGCCTGGCACGCGGGGCTCGCGTCGCGGTGGCTCGATCCGCAGGACCACGACGGCACCGCCACCCCCGACAACTTCTTCACGGCCCTCCACGACGCGCTGATCAAGAACCAGGGCAAGGCGCTGTACGACCATCCCGCCCTGGCCGAGAAGTTCACGATCGCGCCGGACGCGAAGAGCGCCACCTTCACGCTGCGGAAGGGGCTCAAGTTCCACAACGGGGACCCCGTCACGCCGCAGGACGTGAAGTTCAGCTACGAGAACTACAAGGGCGCCAAGGCCGACGTCTTCAAGGGCAAGACGGAGCGGGTCGAGATCGTCGACGACCGCACCGTCCGCTTCGTGTTCAAGGAGCCGTTCCTAGACTTCCCGATTCTCTTCGGCACGGCGAACGTCACCGCGCCGGGCTGGGTGGTGCCCGAGAAGTACTACAAGCAGGTCGGGCCCGACGGCTTCAAGCAGAAGCCCATCGGGGCCGGCCCCTACAAGCTCGTGCGCCACGAGCCGGGCGTGAAGGTGGAGATGGAGGCGTTCGACGGCTACTACCGGCCCGTCAACGCCAAGGAGCTGGTGATGGTGGCGGTGCCCGAGGGCGCCACCCGCGTGGCCATGCTGGAGCGCGGCGAGGCGGACATCATCTACTCCGTGCCCGCCGAGCTGATCCCCCGCGTCCAGAAGCTGCCCGGGGTCACCCTCGCCCCGGTCCTGTCGGGGTCGTGGTTCCTCGAGTTCCCCAACTTCCAGGACCCGAAGAACCCCTTCCGCGACAAGCGCGTGCGCGAGGCGGTGAGCCTGGCCATCGACCGGCGCGCCATCAACCAGCACGAGTCCGCCAACCTCGGCAAGGTGTCGGGGAACTGGATCAACGACGACGTGCAGTACGCCCTCGAGTGGCCCGAGATCCAGCGCAACGTCGAGAAGGCGAAGCAGCTCCTGCGCGAGGCCGGCTATCCCAACGGCTTCGACGTGGACTGGCTCACGCCGCTGCCCGCGTGGTTCTCCCGCGCGGAGCGGGTCATCGCCCACCTGCGCGAGGTCGGCATCCGCGCCCGGCTGCAGTCCATGGAGCGCGGCGCCTTCTTCCAGAAGCTGCGGGGCGGGGCCAAGGAGTGGCCGGGCGTGCAGATCATCATGCACGGCGTCCGCATCGCGGGGAGCTGGTCCTTCTGGTACGAGGCGCACATGAAGTGCGGCGGCTTCAACTCGCGCGACCGCATCTGCGTGAAGGAGCTCGACGACAAGTTCGCGCAGTACGAGCGCTCCATCAACCCCGCGGAGCGCAAGAAGCTCGCCGAGGAGATCCAGCGCGCCGTCCTCGAGAACCACTACCTCGTGCCGGTGTTCCGTCACGCGTTCATCAACGCGATCGGCCCGAAGGTGGCGGCGCAGAAGTGGCAGGACGTCTTCCCCACCATCACGACCGGCTACGCGTACCCGTGGGAAGACATCAAGCTGAAGCCGCAGTGAGGAGCCGGACTCCCGGATGCGGCAGTTCATCCTGAGGCGGGCGCTCTACAGCCTCGTCACGCTGCTCATCCTGAGCGCGACGATCTTCCTGATCGTCCGGCTCACGGGCGATCCGGCCCTGCTCATGGCCGAGTCGGGCGCGAGCCCGGAGGACCTGCAGCGGATCCGGGAGCAGTGGGGGCTGGACCGCTCGTGGCTCGTGCAGTACGTCTCCTTCATGCAGAACGCGCTGACCGGCGAGCTGGGGAAGTCGTTCAACTACCGGCTCCCGGTCAGCGAGCTGTACCTGCAGCGCCTGCCGAACTCGCTCACGCTGGGGCTCGCGGCCACCTTCATCTCGCTGCTCATCGGGGTGCCGGCGGGGATCATCTCCGCGGTGAAGGTCAACACGTGGTGGGACCGTGTGGCGAAGAGCATCGGCCTGCTCGGCCTCTCGATCCCGGGCTTCTGGCTGGCGCTCGTGCTCATCCTCGTGTTCTCGGTGTGGCTGCGCTGGCTGCCCACCTCCGGCGCGGGCGACTGGCGGCACGTCATCATGCCGGCCGTCGCGCTCGGGTGGTACTTCGCGGCGTCGATGCTCCGGCTCACCCGCTCCAGCATGCTGGAGGTGCTCGGGAGCGAGTACATCAAGTTCGCGCGCCTCAAGGGGCTGCCGGACTTCGTGGTCATCGCCATGCACGCCTTCAAGAACGCCCTCATCCCGGTCTTCACGCTGGCCGGCGTCAACCTGGTGGTGATGGTGAACGCCGCCGTCATCATCGAGGTGATCTTCGCGTGGCCCGGCATCGGCCGGCTGCTCTACGAGGGCATCTTCCAGCGTGACTTCCCCCTCGTGCAGGGGGTCGTCATCATGGCGGGCTTCATGATCGTCGGGATCAACCTCGCCGTGGACATCCTGTACGCCTTCATCGACCCCCGCATCCGGCTCACGAGGTAGGACGATGGCGACCGTCGCGAGCGATCGACCGCTGGTCCCCGCCGGGAAGGTGGGCGGCCTCCGCGCCGTGCTCAAGGACGCGCCGCTGTCCGCCGTCGGCATCCTCGGCGGCCTCGTCTTCGTGGCGATCTTCGCCGACGTCCTCGCCCCGCACGACCCCACGCTGCCGGTGCAGGGCGCGAACGTCTTCGATCCGCCGTTCTGGATGGAGGGCGGCAGCACGACCACGCTGCTCGGCGCGGACTTCCAGGGCCGCGACATCCTGAGCCGCCTCATCCACGGCGCGCGCGTGTCGCTGATCGTCGGGCTCATGGGCACGCTGGTGGCGGGCGGCATCGGCACCGCGATGGGCATCCTCGCCGGCTACGTCGGCGGCTGGGTGGACCAGATCATCATGCGCGTGACGGACGCGTGGCTCGCGCTGCCCGCCATCGTCTTCGCGATCTTCCTGGCCACCATGCTCGGGCCCAGCATGTGGAACATCGTCGTGATCCTGGGCGCCGTCTACTGGACGCGGTACGCGCGCGTGATCCGGGGCGAGGTGCTGACGCTGCGCGAGCGCGAGTTCGTGAAGCTCGCCGAGATCGCGGGCGCGAGCAAGTGGCGCGTGATCCGGCGCCACATCCTGCCGAACGTGGCGAACACGGCGATGGTCCTCGCCAGCCTCACCGTGGGCGTCGTCATCATCGCCGAGGCCTCGCTCAGCTTCCTCGGGGTCGGCGTGCCGCCGCCGCAGCCGGCGTGGGGCCTCATGCTCTCCGAGGCGCGCCCCACGCTCATGGCCGGGTACTGGTGGCTCACCGTCTTCCCCGGCGTCTGCATCCTCCTGATCGTGCTCGCCACCCAGCTCTTCGGCGACTGGCTGCGCGTGCGCCTCGATCCCCAGACGAAGAACCTCTAGACGCCGTCCGTCCCATGGCCCCCGTCCTCGACGTGCGCGATCTCCGGACACACTTCTCCACCTTCGGCGGGTCCCGGGTCGTGCGCGCGGTGGATCGAGTGAGCTTCACGCTGAACGAGGGCGAGACGCTGGGCCTCGTGGGGGAGTCGGGGAGCGGCAAGACGACCACGTGTCTCTCGATCGTCGGGCTCCTGCCGCGGGGCGGGCGGATCGTGGGCGGGCGGGTGACCTTCGAGGGCGAGGACCTGACGCGCAAGAGCCAGCGCGAGCTGCGGCGCATCCGCGGGCGGCGCATCGCGATGATCCTGCAGGATCCGATGGCGTCGCTGAACCCGCTCTTCACCATCTTCCGGCAGGTGGCGGAGCCCGCGTTCTTCCACCAGCACCTGCGCGGCCGCTCGTTGCGGGAGCGGGTGACGCAGCTCCTGCGCGCGGTCCGCATCCCGGCGCCGGAGTGGCGGATGCGCGACTATCCGCACCAGATGAGCGGGGGCATGCGCCAGCGCATCGTGGGCGCCATCGCGCTCGCGGGCGGGCCGCGCCTCGTCATCGCGGACGAGCCCACCACCAACCTGGACGTCACCATCCAGGCGCAGTACCTGGACCTCCTCAAGGACATCCAGCGCGAGACCGGCGTCGCCCTCATCTTCGTGACCCACAACCTCGGGATCGTCGCGAAGATGTGCGACCGCGTGGCCGTGATGTACGCGGGCACGATCGTCGAGCAGGCGCCCGTGCGCGAGCTGTTCGACGACCCGAAGCACCCGTATACCCGCGCGCTCCTCGGCTCGGTGCCGAAGCTCGGCAGCAAGGAGCCGCTGTACTCCATCCCCGGCCAGCCTCCGAACCTCGCGAGCCTGCCGTCCGGGTGCGCCTTCCACCCGCGCTGTCCCGACGCCGTGACCCGCTGCGCGACCGACGCCCCGGAGCACTTCGACCTCCCCGACGGGAGCGTCGCGCGGTGCTGGCTGCTCGCGGAGAAGGCCGTCGCCCATCGTGGCTGAGCCCGTCCTCGAGGTGCGCGGCCTGAAGAAGCACTTTCGCGCCCGGCAGGGATTGTTCGACCGGGGCGAGGCCTGGGTGAAGGCGGTGGACGGCGTCGACCTGACGGTCCACGCCGGCGAGACGCTCGGGCTCATCGGCGAGTCCGGCTGCGGGAAGACGACGACCTCCAAGCTGATCCTGCTGCAGGAGAAGCCGACGGCGGGGACGATCGCCTTCGAGGGCCGCGACATCGCCGGCCTCGCGGGCCCGGCCCTCATGGGCTACCGCCGCGCGGTGCAGGTCGTCTTCCAGGACCCGTTCAGCTCGCTGAGCCCGCGCATGCGCGTGCAGGACATCATCGCGGAGCCGCTGGAGATCCACACGACGCTCGCGCGCAGCGCCGTCCGCGCCCGCGTGGCCGAGGTGCTGGCGCTGGTCGGGCTCCCGCCGGACGTGGCCCCGCTGTTCCCCCACGAGTTCAGCGGCGGCCAGCGGCAGCGCGTGGCGATCGCGCGCGCGCTCGCCACCGACACGCGGCTGATCGTGCTCGACGAGCCGGTGTCGGCGCTCGACGTGTCGGTGCGCGCGCAGATCATGAACCAGCTCGAGCACCTGCAGGCGACCCTCGGCGTGAGCTACCTCTTCATCGGCCACGACCTCGCCACGGTGGCGCACATCAGCCATCGCATCGCCGTCATGTACCTCGGCAAGATCGTGGAGTCGGCGGACAGCGACGCCCTCAGCTCGCGCCCGATGCACCCGTACACCAAGGCACTCTTCGCCGCCGCGCTGCCCTCGCACCCGAACGACCCGCCGCGGGAGCGCCCGATCGCCGGCGAGGTGCCGAGCCCGCTCAACGTGCCGCCCGGCTGCCGGTTCCACACGCGCTGCCCGGCCGCGCTGCCGATCTGCTCGCAGGTGGAGCCCGTGCTGCAGCCGCGCGACGGGAACGGGGACGTCGCCTGCCACCTGTACACGTGAGCGCCGCGGTGCGGGTCAGCGGCCCATCAGGCTCAGGATGCCCTGGCCGGCCATGACGGCCCCGACCGCGAGCATGCCGAAGTAGACGATCGTCGCCAGGGTCAGCGCGTAGCCCGCCAGGATGAACGCGCCGTCGCGCTGCAGCAGGCCGAGCGACAGGAAGAGGATCGCGAAGCCCGGGAGCGTGTTGGAGAACGGGATCAGCCCGAGCGGGGCGATCAGCAGCACGCCGGCCAGGATCAGCGCCATGCCGTGCAGGCCGTTGATGGTCGCCCCCCGGGTCAGCACCAGCCAGCGCGGCCGGATCAGGTGCTCGAAGCGCGCCACGATGCGCGCGCCGCGCTCGAAGACGGCCTTGATCTGCGCGGTGGGCAGGGAGCGGTCACGGATGCGACGCGGCAGCCACGGGACGCGGTTGAGCGTCACGCCCACGCCGATGAGGATGATCGCGGCCCCGAACACCGTGCTCATGCCGGGAACGGACACGGGCAGGAGGAACGGGAGCGTCAGGAGCGCGCACAGGAGCAGCAGCCCCTGCTCCCCGCTGAGAGCGATCAGGTCGCGGAGGGACGCGGAGCCAGGCGGGAGCCGCTCGGCGACCTCGACGAGCGTCGCGGAGAGCTTGCGGTCGGAATCCCGGAACTCGATGCCACTCATGCAGCTATTCTAGAGGACGACACGTGGATCCGGTGACCCAGGGCCTGCTCGGCGCGGCGGCCTCACACGCGCTCTTCGGAGGGCGCGTGCCCCGCGCGTGGCTCCTCGGCGGCCTGGCGGCGATGGCGCCCGACCTGGACGTCCTCATCCGCAGCGAGACGGACCCGCTGCTCGCGGTCGAGCACCATCGCGGGTTCACGCACGCCCTGGCCTTCATCCCCGTGGGCGGGCTGCTCACCGCGCTGCCCTGGCTGACGCGCGCGTGGGCGCGCGCGCGCGCGGGCGCCGTCGTGGCTACGACCACGGCCGGCTACGCGACGCACGGGCTGCTCGACGCCTGCACCAGCTACGGCACGCGCTTGCTGTGGCCCTCCACCCATCGCGTGGCGTGGGACGTGATCGCGATCGTCGATCCGCTGTTCACGCTCACGCTGCTGATCGGGCTCGTGTGGGCGCTGTGCACCCGCTCGCGCGCGCCCGCGGCCGTGGCGCTCGCCGTCTGCCTGCTCTACCTCGGCCTCGGCGCGCTGCAGCGCGAGCGGGCCCTGGACGCCCAGGCGCGCATCGCGGCGGCGCGCGGCCACACGCGCGACAGGGGCGCGGTGTTCCCGGCCATCGGCAGCAACGTCGCGTGGCGGTCGCTCTACCAGGTCGGCGACCGGCTCCACGCGGACCGCATCCGAATCTCCTGGCTCGGCGCCGTCCAGTGGGCCCGGGGCAGCGAGCTGCAGGCCGTCTCCGAGCGGGACCTGGAGGGCGCCGACGCCCGGATGCAGGCCGCGTTCCGCCGGTTCCGCTGGTTCGCCGCCGGCTGGACCGTGCGCGCGCCCGCCGATCCGGAGTGGATCGCCGACGCACGGTACTCGCTGCGCATGGACGCCTACGACCCGATCTGGGGCATCCGCTTCCACCCCGAGCGCTCGGTGCCCATCGAGTGGGTCGATCGTTCCCGCGCGCGGCAGCTGGCCTTCCGCGAGCTGTGGGCCGAGCTGGCGGGCACGCACCCGGCGTACCGGCCTCTGCCCGGCGCAACGCGCCGGTCCATCGACCGCGTCACTGCGGCCCGGGGGGGTTGATATCATCGCCCCGGGCCGGTTGGGAGGATGATCGTGTCGGGTACACGCCGCGCGCTCGCGTTCACGATCGTCACGTGCCTGGCGGCGCTGGCCGCCGTCGCGAACGCCCCGTTCGCGTTTGGCCAGCGCGCCGGTGGCCCGCCCCGCGTCGTGGCCGTCCTGTCGACCGCACCGGCCGCGGCGTCGCTGCGGCTGGACGCATTCCAGCAGGGGCTCCGCGAGCTCGGGCATGTCGACGGTCACACGCTGGTGGTCGACGCACGCTCCTGGCTGGGCGAAGCGAGGCCGCTCGCCGAGCTGGCCGCCGAGCTCGTGCGCACCAACCCCGCGGTCATCGTGGCCGAAGGCAATCCGGCGATCGCCGCGTTGAAGCAGGTCGCGCCATCCGTGCCGATCGTGATGTCGGTCGTCGGCGATCCGGTCGGCTCCGGCTTCGTCGCGGCTCTGGCACGGCCCGGCGGGAACATCACCGGGTTGTCGAACACCTCAGAGCAGCTGAGCGGCAAACGGCTGGAGCTGCTGAAGGAGCTGGTTCCCGACCTGCGGCGCGTGGCCGTGCTGCGGAATCCGACGAACCCCACTCACGCGATCTTCATGCGAGAGACAGAGGCGGCGGCCCAGTCGCTCGGCACGGTGCTGACGATCTTCGACTTCGGCGCGCGCGCTGATCTGGACAGCGCGCTCGCGGCCATGCGCGGCGCCGATGTGCAGGCGGCCCTCGTGCTGCCGCAGCCGCTCGCCATCGCCCTGCACCGCGAGATCGCCGACCTGGCGCTGCGGCACCGGATTCCCGTCATGTTTCCGTCGCCCGAACCCGTGGACGCCGGAGGGCTCGCGTCGTACGGGCCGAACCATACGGAGCTCTGGCGGCGCTCGGCGAGCTACGTGCACCGGATTCTCAAGGGGGCACGCCCCGCCGATCTGCCGATCGAGCAGCCGACGCGATTCGATTTCGTGCTCAATCTCCGGGCGGCGAAAACGCTCGGATTGACCGTCCCCCCGTCGGTGTTGTTGCGGGCGACCCGGACGATCGAGTAACGCCGCGCGGCCCTGACGGCCCGCCGGGCTAGCCGCGCGCGCCGTGCCGGCCGGCGCCGGACGCGAAGCGCGTGGCACCCTCCTTCGACTCGCCGGAGCTGATCACGGTCATGCCGCGGTGGAACTCGTTCAGCATGGCCTCGCGCCAGCCGAGCGACCACTGCTCGAGCGCGGAGAGCCGGTCGGAGCGGAGACACCGCTGGGGGAGCGCCGCGAGGTCCTTCGCGAGCTCGAGCGCGCCGGCCAGCGCCTGGCCCTTGGGCGTGAGCCGGTTCGCCAGGCCCATGCGCAGCGCCTCGTCGCCGGAGACGCCGCGGCCCGTGAGGATCAGATCCATCGCGTGGCTCTGGCCGATGAGCCGCGGCAGCCGCACGGTGCCGAGGTCGATCAGCGGCACGCCCCAGCGCCGGCAGTAGACGCCGAACACCGCGTCCTCCGCGGCGACGCGCATGTCGCACCAGAGCGCCAGCTCCAGGCCGCCCGCCACCGCGTAGCCCTCGACGGCCGCGATGGTCGGCTTGCCGAGGATCATGCGGGTCGGCCCCATCGGCCCGTCGCCGTCTTCCGTGCGGCGGCGCTTCTTGCCCGCGGCGAAGGCCTTGAGATCGGCGCCCGCGCAGAACACGCCGTGCGCGCCCGTGAGGATCGCGACGCTCGCGCGCTCGTCCTCGTCGAACGCGCGGAACGCGTCGGCGAGCGCCTCGCGCGTCGGCTCGTCGACCGCGTTGCGGACCTCGGGGCGGTCGATGGTGATGATGCGGACAGGGCCGTCGGTGTCGATGCGGACGGTGGCGCTCATGGCGTCTCCTCGTGCGGGGTGTGCCTCCGGGGTTCGTGTCAGGACTGGACGACCGTGACCACGAGGCCGATCGACGACAGCACGTTGCCGACGCGCACGCACTCGCCCTCGGGCCCGATCTTCACCACGGCCTTGCCGGAGTTGTGCACCCGCCACGCGATCTCCCAGCCCTCGGCTTCCGAGCACTGGATGGCTTTCTGGAGCTGCCGCACGACCTGCTCGAAGGTGTGACAGTCGCAGTTGTGCAGGATCGTCATCCAGGGAGGGGCGACCGCTTCCTCGGTGACGTCCTCGACGTCGGGGCGCGGCATGGTGCGCTGGGCCATGGATGCGCGCAGCTTACACCTGGACATGGAGGGGGGCCCGCAACTGGAGGCCCCCCCCAGGCCGCCGCTGGACATGGGGGGCCGCCAAGCCCCCTCAGCGCTTACGCGTGTTGCCGAAGGCGCCGGACTCGTAGAGGCGCGCGATCTTGGCGTCGTCGTAGCCGAGCAGGTCACGGAGCAGCATGTCGGTGTGCTCGCCGAGCGCGGGCGCGGGGCCCGGGGCGGTGATCGCGCCCGGCGTTTTCACGGGCGAGGCGACCTCGCGCAGGGTCCCGAGCCTCGGGTGCTTCACCGCGATGATCATCTCGCGCGCGCGCACCTGCTCGTCCTCGAGCGCCTGGGCCACCGTGTTCACCGGCGCGCACGGCACGCGGCCCCGCAGCCGCGCGAGCCACGCGGCGGTCGTGCGCGCCCGGAAGCGCGCGGCCAGCAGCGGCAGCAGCGTCTCGCGGTGCTCGGCGCGGCCGGCGAACGTGGCGAAGCGCGGGTCGCCGCCGATCTCCGGCGCCTCCAGCGCGTCGACGAGCGCGTCCCAGAACTTCGGCTTGTTGCAGAAGATCACCACGTGGCCGTCGCGCGTGGCGAAGTTCTGCGCGGGCACGAGGGACTGGTGCCCCGAGTCGGGCACGCGGCGCGGCTGCCAGTCGCGATTGAGCGCCCAGATCGCGTAGTACGACAGCATGCTCACCGCGGTGTCGAGGAGCGAGACGTCGAGCTCGCGGCCGACGCCGGTGCGTTGCGCGTCCCACAACCCCGCCATGAGCGCGGCCATCGCCACGTAGCCGCCCGCGAAGTCGACGACCGACACGCCGGCCTTCGTCGGCGGGCCCTCGGGCTCGCCCGTGATCGACATCCAGCCCGCGTAGCCCTGGATGAGGTAGTCGAACGCCGGCTCGGCGGCGCGCGGCCCCGTGAGGCCGAAGCCCGAGAGCGAGCAGCAGACGACCTTCGGATTGACCGCCTGCAGCGCCGCGTACGTCAGGCCGAGCGTCTCCGGCTGGTCGCCGCGCAGGTTGTTGAAGACCGCGTCCGCGGTGCGCACGAGGTCGTGGAACACCGCGCGCCCGTCGGGATGGCGCAGGTCGAGCGCGATCGACTTCTTGCCGCGGTTGAACGCCTGGAAGAACAGCGAGTCCCCGTCGGCCGCGTACGGTCCCGTGGACCGCGAGCTGTCGCCGCCGACGCCGGGATCCTCGACCTTGATGATCTCGGCGCCGAGGTCCGCGAGGAGCTGCGTGCCGAACGGCCCGGCGCCGAACTGGTCGACCGCCACGATGCGGAGGCCGTCGAGCGGCGGCCGGGCGTTCACGGGAGGCTGCCTTCACCCAGCGTGGCGTGCGTGCGCTTCGGGACCAGCGCGGTGCGGCGGAACGTCATCACGCGCACGCCGTGCTGGTTGGTGACGCGGGTCTCCACGCGCACGGTGCCGCGATCGCCCTTGCGCGACTCGCGCAGCGCCAGCACGGTCGACTCGGAGTAGAGCGTGTCGCCGATGAACGTCGGGTGGTCGTGGGTGATCTTCTCGATCTCCAGGTTCGCGATCGCGCGCCCGGACACGTCCGCCACCGTCATCCCGATGCCGATCGAGAACACCAGCGGCCCCAGGACCAGCCGCTGCTCGTGGGGCGTGCGCGTCGCCGCGTAGTGCGCGTCCGAGTGCACCGGGTGCTGGTTCATCGTGAGCAGCGCGAACCACGTGCAGTCGGTCTCGGTGATCGTGCGGCCGGGCCAGTGCCTGATGACCTCGCCCTCCGTGAACTCTTCGAAGAACCGTCCGTATCCCATCGGGTCCCTTTCTATCGCAGGGCGGGGCTCTCCGCGAGCCGCCGGGCGTCGTCGACGATGCGGATGGCGAGCGGCGTGCTGCGGTTGCGCAAGGTCAGCTCGTCGCGCGGATACGCGCTCACGTCGACGCCCGCGTGGGCGGCGACGGCTTCCGAGATGACCAGCTCGCAGGCGTAGGTCTTCGTCAGCTCCTCCAGCCGCGCCGCCACGTGCACGGTGTCGCCGACCGCGGTGAGGTACGCGGCCTCGGCGAAGCCCATGCGGCCGACGACCGCCGGCCCCACGTGGATGCCGACCCCGAGCCGCAGCGGCGCGGGCAGCTCGTCGGTGAGGCCCTGGCTCAGCGTCTCCAGCGCGGCGACCATGGCGGCGGCGCCCCGCAGCGCGGCGCGACAGCCCGCCTCGGGCGTGCCGCCGACGCCGAACAGCGCCATCACGCCGTCGCCCGTGAACTGGTTCGCGATGCCGCCGGCGCCGCGCACCGCGCCGCCCACGGCTTCGAAGTAGCGATTGAGCAGGTAGACGACGTCGTAGGGGAGCTTGCGCTCGGCGACGCTCGTGAAGCCGCGCAGGTCCGCGAACAGCACCGCCACGTCCTGCTCGCGGCCGGTCTCCGCCTCCGGCAGGGCGAGCGCGTCGCCGTGCCCGCGCGCCGGAGCGATCAGCGGCGCCACCCGCACGTCGCCGCGCGGGCACGTCTGACAGGCGAGGCGCACGCCGGGCGGGGCGCCCACGCGCCGCAGCACGCGGACCTCGTCGTCGCCCGGCGGGGGCAGCGCGCTGGCGCCGGCTTCGATGCGCACCCGGCACGTCGAGCACCGGCCCTTGCCGCCGCACACCGACACGTGGGGAACGTCGCCGAGCCGGCTCGCTTCGAGGATCGTGAAGCCGGGCGGCACGACGACGGTCTGGCCGCCCGGGTAGGCGATGCGGATCGCGCGCCGCCGCGCCGCCACGCTGCGCACGCCGCGCGCCAACAGCACGCCGCCGAGCGCGACCGCGAACGCGCCGTAGGTGGTCCACTCGATCGTCGCGAGGCTCGACACCTGGGACTCCTGCAGGCGGGCCGCGGCGAGCGCCGACGCGCGGCGATCGACGTCCGCGGGCGCCGACCAGCGCGTGACCTCGCGCCCCATCTGCGCGAAGCCGCCGAGCGCGACCAGCGGCAGCAGCAGCGCGAGCGCGTACGCGAGCGGGACCCAGCGCCGATACCACGCGCGCAGGCGCAGCCAGTAGTGCAGGCCGATGCACGCGTGCGCCCAGGCGAGCAGGAGTAGCGTCGTGTTCTTCAGGCCGAGCCCGGGCCTGAGCGTCCACAGGGCGTACGTCTGCCACGTGTAGGAGTCGGCGCGGCCGTACAGCTCGTGCGCCACGCGCGTGCCGACGACGTGGCCCGCGAGCAGGATCGGGATCGCGAGCCCGAACACGAGCTGCCAGGCCTCCGCGCGCGGCATGCGGAGCGTGCGGCGGCGATAGAGCGCGGCGATCCCGAGCGCGGGATGGACGAGCAGCGCCGTGTAGAGAACCGCGGTCCCGAGAGGGTTGCGCCAGAGCGCGACGAAGAGCGTGCGGCCCGCCTCCGCCGTCGAAACCGCCACGAGCCCGAGCGCGTGGTTCAGGAGGTGCGTCACCAGGAAGGTGGCGAGGACGAGGCCGGAGGCGAGCCGGAGCCGGTGGATCAGGGCCGCGCCTGCGCGACGAGAGCGGCGGCCGTCTCCGCGCGCGTGCGGGCTTCGGGCTCGGGCAGGTGCAGGAGGCGCGCGGCGTCGCGATAGTGCCGCTCGACCGCGAACTCCGCCGTATAGCCGTAGCCGCCGTGGGTGCGCATCGACTCGAGCGTCACGCGGACCGCCATTGCGGAGGCCTGGAGCTTCGCGGCGGCGGCGCGCAGCGGATCGTCGCCCGCGTCCGCCACGAGCAGCCGCACGGCGGTGAGGGAGGTCGCCATGTCCGCGAGCTTGAGCTGGATGGCCTGATGCTGGCTGATCGGCTTGCCGAACGCCGAGCGCTGCTGCGCGTAGCGGAGCGCCGCTTCGAACGCCGCCTGCGCGATGCCGACGGCGAGCCCGGCGGTCACCAGGTGTGCGAAGCCGAGCGCGGCCGCGAAGGCCCCGTCCGGCGGGACACTGCCGGCCGCGGGCACGCGGACGCCGTCGAGCGTGACGCGCGCGGCGTCCGCGGCCCGGAAGCCGAGCACCGGCTCCGGCGCGCCCACGCGCACGCCCGGCGTGCGCGCATCCAGCACGACCAGCCCCGGCCGCTCGCCGTCGGCGCGGAC
>Ga0194131_10001866_pt1 | contig 35393 bp, 33 predicted proteins | sample TA2KigO120mmetaG_FD_148631 | JGI IMG/M metagenome (GOLD analysis project Ga0194131, IMG submission 148631) | Freshwater microbial communities from Lake Tanganyika, Tanzania - TA2015053 Kigoma Offshore 120m | ecosystem: Environmental > Aquatic > Freshwater > Lake | place: Tanzania: Lake...
CAACCATATCTCTCATAGTAGCGGGGGCGCCACATTGAAAGTTTCTATTCCAATGAACAAACTAGATTTTTTAGGAACTAAACCTACTGAGCTAGGAGTCTCGGCTATCCTAGAACATCCGAAAGGGATTTTATCTTATTGGGCTTTAGAACACGCTGAAGACAAACCTGACTTCCATCATCCTAAAAGTTTTAAGTTAAAACTTTAATCATAACTTTTCCGAACTGTTTTTGGCTCTCCAAATAATCATGAGCTTTGGCGACCTCGTCTAAGCCAAATTCTCGGTCTACCACCGCTTTAAGTCTTCCCAAATCGACGTACTTTAAGATTTCAGAAAAATCACTCTTATTTCCCATCGTAGAGCCTAATAAAGACAACTGCCTAAAAAAAAGGTGCTTTAAATCGGTTGTGCCTTTTCCTCCGCCAGTAGCCCCACAAGTGACTAAGGTTCCGCCTGTTCTTAGACACTTAATATTTTTTTCCCAGAATGCCTCGCCCACATGGTCTAGAATAATATCCGGCCCCGTTTGCCAGTACTGTTTCACCGTTTTAGAAAAATCCTCTCGACTCGAATTAATAAGAAAATCGGCCCCTAAAGTTTTGGCTTTGAGAAGCTTATCCTCGTGGGTTGAAGTCACGGCAACTATGGCACCAAATAATTTGGCGATTTGAATGGCCGCAGAACTTACTCCACTGCCTGCCCCGTGAATTAAAACTTTGTCCCCCGACTTTAGATGCGCTCTTTTGATCAGCATTTGCCATGCCGTAGTAAAAACCAACGGAATAGCCGCAGCTTCGACAAAACTCACTCTCTCGGGTTTGAGAAATAAATTTTCCTGCGGGACGCAAATGAACTCAGCATGAGTTCCGCAAATCTGCTCTCCTAAAATAGCATATTGGGAGCAAAGACTTTCCCAGCCCCCAAGACAATTTTGGCAATGACCGCAACTAACACCGGGATGAACGATAACCGGATCCCCTTTTTTAAACTGAAAAGCCCCTTCACCGGACTCAACAACGACTCCTGAAGCATCGCCCCCTAAAATATGGGGAAAAAACTTTTTAAGCCCTGGCCAACCCTCTCTTACCCAAAGATCAAGATGGTTAACAGCCGAGTAATAAACTTGAATTAAAACCTCCCCCGCGCGAGGCTTAGGGACCGGAAGATCGCCGAGAACAATCTTCTCTTTTCCCCCATGTTCGTTAAAGTAGGCGGCTCTCATAACTTAGTTCCATAGGTATCCCATGCGATTTTTAATGCTCGAGGAGTCTCCTGTTTCTTAAAGTAGAGAACAAAATATTTGGCAACTTCCCAGCCCACCCAGCCTATATAGATCCAGGTAATAGCCTCTCTGGTTGAAGAAAAAATAAATTGAACTAACCAAAGAACAAAAATCAAGAAAGCATCTCCAATCGAAAACTCAAGATCTAGTAACAGAACTCCGACCAGAAGAGATTGGACTATCGTCAAAAAGAGTTCGGCTTTGTGACTTACATCGAAAGTAACGGCTTCGTAATGACCAAGGGACAGATTAAATACGATCGGAATCATTCCGGCTAACATGGTCCACTGATTAATGTTGCTACCCATCATGTTCATCACAGCCATGGGAGCTTTATTCTTCTGCCGAGCCCAGTTGAAAGCAGAAACTTTCTCAGGAAACTCGGATAGAAATGGGGCTACCCACTGAATAAAGATGAAAGTGGAAATTCCAAACCTCAACGACCACTTTTGAAGCGTATCCACAAAAGGATGAACACTGAAATAAAGAGCCGCTCCTCCTAAGACGAATAAAGCTAAAGTTCCTAAAATTTTAGGAACGGGAGCTAATTTAATCAGCTGTTTTCCAATCCAAGGAAGGTCTTCAATCTCTTCTTCGTTCTGAGCAGGAAACGAACGCAACATCCACAAATAAGCACCATAAATCCCGAAAAGAACCATTGAGTCGTAAAGGGTTAAAGCTCCCTTCCACCAAATAAACAAAAAATAAAAAATGGAAACAAAAACACACAGAACACTCAGAAAATCCTGATCATCTAGGGAAATAGCTCGTATGAATTTACGCGTTTTTGTCCCTTGAAAAAAGAAATGAACAAAAAAGATCATAGGAAGACCTAGACCCGTAATAAGCCGCAAAGACCCTGTTAAATTGGCTATCATTAAGCTACGTTCTTGCCGCCAAGCAATATTGGCTTCAACCGCAAATTCAGGAAGAGTCTGAAGCCAGGCTAAAATACTTAATGCCAAAGCTCTCGACATAAAAGTTTGTGCGGTTTCCGCGGCCCAGCCAATAACAAAGGCCGACAATAAAATAACAACTAGGCTCCAACTTTCTAAAACAAACTCCATGAGCTTTCACTCTCCACTGTATTAAGGTTTGACAGTTAATGACAATAAAAGGCTTATCTCATGCCCCTTGTCTCTTTTGCCTTAAATTTTGGCCTTATTATTACTAGTTTTACCCCTCTTTGTCACAGACAAATACGGCACCTGACTTGCACAAAGAGCATCAGCCAGTTGGGGCTAGTGAGACACCTCTGCTCCCCCTTTGCGGGCTTTTTAAGGAACGTTGGAATGAATAAATTGCGCCAAGCCATGGGCATGCTCTTTTATCGCCCAAGTAAAGACACATCGGAGGCTTTTGTTCATGAGCGAACCATCCGAGAGATCAAAGGCAGTCTCTATACGCTTCTTGCTCTCTTTCTTCTTGTTGCCCTAACCTCCTATATTCCTCTTGATACTTTCAATATCCTAAATGGCAGAATTGACCATATTAACAACATGGGTGGTATTGTTGGCGCCGTTTTTAGTGAACTTTTTTTAGGCACTCTGGGGGTCACGGGGTATGGAAGCATTATTTTAGCTGTTTGGTTCTCGCTTCTATCTTTTAAAGGCGAGACTCTGCGAATTCACTGGCTCTCTATTTTAGGTTTTAGCATTTCATGCTTTTTGGGCTCTCTAGGCTGTCAACTTATTTGGGGTTCAAGAACGGCTGAAGTCAGCCTTCTCCAAGGGGGATGGGTAGGTCGCTATGTGGGTTCTGCTTTGGAAGGGTTATTTAACACCACCGGAGCCCTTATTTTTGTAGGAGGGGCTTTTGTCATTACTCTAATTTTCACAGCTCACTTATCCATGTTGGGTTTCACTAGAAAGATTTTTGGCGAAGCAGAAGAAACCGACACTGAACCTTTGCCGAAAAATGAAAACCCTCTTTTGAAAGAAAAGACTTTATCTAGTACCACTGTCGCTTCAGCGACAACCAACGATTCGGCCAGATCTCATAAAACTAAAGGCAAACCCAAACAAGGCCGTTCCAAAAAACAGGATCCGATAATTGAACAAGATTCCTCAGAAGATTCTCTCAAAGCTTCAAGTGCTCAAGAGGAATCGCCCCTCCCGATTGAACCAGAAGGGATAGAGGAACGAAAGATTTTTACCTACTCCGAACTTGTTCCCTTTAAAGGAACTTATTCTTTACCATCGACGCGATTACTAAAGTCGCCAACCAATAATCCCCGCAAGATGAATAAAGGGGAGCTAAAAGAAAACATTCAGAAGCTCTGTGAACATCTCTTGTCTTTCCAAATTACAGGGGAGATTACCTCAGTTTCGCAAGGACCGGTTGTTACCACTTATGAGTACAAACCCAGTGCCGGAATTAAACTAAGTAAAATAGCAGCACTTCAAGAGGACTTAGGCGTCGTTTTAGGAACTCGAGAACTAAGAATCGTAGCCCCAATCCCAGGAAAAACGGTGGTTGGAATCGAAGTTCCTCGCCTTCAATCCGAAACGATTGCTCTAAAAGACTGCCTTAACGAAAAAGAGTTTAACGATAAAAAATTGAAAATCCCGGTCGCCTTGGGCCGAACAACCGATGGAAATGCGGTATTTGGAGACTTGGTATCTATGCCCCATCTTCTTGTCGCAGGAGCCACCGGATCCGGAAAATCGGTCTTTATTAATTCTCTGATTATGAGTTTCCTCTTTAGACTGTCTCCCCAACAATTACGCCTCATTTTAGTCGATCCTAAAATGTTAGAACTCACTGTCTTTGATGGGTTGCCCCATTTGATCACGAACGTTATTACTGACAACAAAATTGCCTTCAATGCACTTAATTGGGCAGTTTGGGAAATGGACCGACGCTATAATTTAATGGCCCAAAGCGGATCCAAAAACATAGATTCTTTTAACGAAAAACAGAAATCGTCTTCAAATAAACTTCCCTTCATTGTCATCGTTGTTGATGAACTTGCAGATCTCATGATGTCCGGAGGCGAAATGGTGGAGATAGCCATCACTCGTCTGGCGCAAAAGGCTCGTGCCGCCGGCATTCACCTAGTAATAGCCACTCAGCGTCCTTCAACCGATGTAATCACCGGTTTGATTAAGGCAAATATTCCATCACGATTATCCTTTAAAGTTCCCTCGGGAATCGACTCTAGAACAGTCTTAGATACGTCGGGTGCTGAAGAATTAATCGGACGAGGAGACAGCTTAATGATTCAACCGGCAGTTCCGCTTCGAAGGCTCCATGGAACTTTTATTACTGAAGAAGAATTAAGGCGAACAGTTAAATACTGCATCGACGGTAAAGATCACTCTCAGAACTACATTGATTTTTCTGGGATTGATCCTGAAATTGAAGAAAAATAAGTTGTAACTCAAAGCCCATCGTTATTTGAAACGAAATGAAATCTTTCCTAATTCCAATACGGCCCTTTCTCTTCTCTTGAATTTTTCTCATTCACAATTAGAGTGAATTGCCTTTTAAGTTTCTCCCGGTCTTGGTCGCGCTTAGATTGACCCGACCCCGGACCTTTGGGTCGCAAATAACGAAAATACAGATAAAGAGCTCCGATTAACATTCCACCTAAGTGAGCAAAATGGGCGACATTGTCTTGTGAACTCGCCTCGACACCGGTGATCAGTTCGACGAAAGCCATCACAAGGACAAAATATTTGGCTTTCATTGGAAAAACGAAAAAGACCAAAAAATAACGCTCGCCAAAAAAAATACCGTAAGCCGCCAAAATACCGTAAATAGCTCCGCTAGCGCCAATAATGGGGTGACTCAATCGAGAGACGTCGGAGAAAAGTAAGTTTACCGTGTAATTAAATAGGCCGGCTCCGATTCCGCACAGAAGAAAGTAAAACAGGAAATGCTTTCGACCTAATTTCACTTCGATCTCAGAACCGAAGTACCAAAGAATCAGCATATTAAGGAGTAAGTGTAAGGGGTGACCGTGAAGGAAAATATAGGTCAAAAACTGCCACACCCACCCATTTTCTTTCACTAAGGCCGGCACTAAACCTAAAATTTCTTTCAGATAAAGCCCTTGGATTTGAATTCCAAGGTGTGTCAACACGAAGTCGATAAAATAAACAACAACACATGTCACAATAATATTTCTTGTGACTAAAGTCATAGGTGGAACTGGGCTTATTTGATCATAACGTGAGTTCATAAGATTTAGTTTGAAATCTCCTCGAGTTCTACTAAAACGCCCGCCATACTTTTCGGATGAATGAATAGAGCCTTTCCTCTAGCGCCTTTTCTGATTCCGGGCGGTAAAATCTCAAAACCATTTTGGATTAAAATGCTCTGCCACTGTTCAATTCCATTCACTTCAAAACTGACGTGGTGAATCCCGCCATCCGGCCGTTTTGTCAAAAACTTGGAAATGGGAGAGTCAGGTTGAGTCGGCTCTAAAAGCTCAATTCTAAAATGTTCAGAAACTCTCACCGGCAACATAGCTGCCCTAACTTTTTCAGTTGGAACTTCGTGGTTCTCTGCAATTTTCAAAGATAGAACTCTAAGCTTTTCGGCTACCGTAACGATAGTCGGACAGGCGATGGCTATGTGGGACAACTCTATTTTCATTGGGTAACTCTCTTGAAATCAGAGGAAATGTATAAACTTGACTCTAATCAATCCTCACGGTCCATTCCACTTGGGTTTCTCGTCTGCTCCTCGATGAGGGAATTAGGCGCATTTCTTAAAGGCATACTTTGTTTTCTCTCGACCTCATCATAACTTTCTTGAATACCTTTTTTAACATTGGCTAAATCCTTCTGATAGCACTCTTGATACTTAGCGTAATTTTGATTTTTTAATGGCTCGCATTTCTCCAATGCCTTTTGCCGATTATCGGTGTTGTATTGGGGATCGTCAGCAAAAGCTCTACCCTTGGGCGACGCTGTCTCTTGAGGGCCTTGAGGCGTCGGCTTAAAAAAATCATTGTCAAAAACCTGAATAGTATTGGGATTAAGCCGGTTGAACCCTTGATTGGGCGCTGCATAAGGATTAGGAGGAACTACCGGAACGGCTCGGGCCGGCCCTGGCGGCTGGGCTGTTGCCCCGTTATCAGATTCGCCGAAACTTACAAAACCGGAAAGGGCTACAATTAGAATTAAAAAGTACATTAAGCTCCTTATAAGCGGTTACCACAGTTTTACTCTATTTTATCCGATTGACGCCACTGCAGCAATATCCTGATATTGCAAACTCGCCTCAAGCCTCGTACCATAGTGTCAAACCTTTAGACAAAAGGAACCAATTTCCATGGCAAAAAGTAAATCAGATAAAAACTCATCGAACGAACTCATCAAAGCTCTCGACCAAATTCTGGAAGCAGAGCTCTCAGGAGTTGTTCGTTATCTACACTATAGTTTTATGATCTTTGGCCCTAATCGTATACCCATCACCAAATGGTTTCGCGACCATGCGATGGAGGGCATTCAACATGCTGTAACAATCGGGGAAAAAATTACCGCCTTAGGTGGACATCCCTCCGTTAAGGTTAAACCTGTGCCCGAGACCAATAAACATAATGTGATGGAAATACTGAAGGAAAGTCTGGAATTTGAACACGAAGCGCTTCAGCTTTATCATGATCTTTTAGTGAAAACCCAGGGAGATGTCGCTCTCGAAGAGATGGTTCGCGGCCTTATCTTAGATGAAACAACTCACATTGAAGAAGTTGAGAAGATGACCCGTGCCTTGAAATAGCCTCTTTCAGTTTGACTTCTCATTAGTTTCTCGTCAGTAGGAGTCTCGTTGGACTCCTACTGATGCCCATCAAATCCCTTTAAGAAATACCTGTATTAATCAAACACTGACACACAAAAAAGAAGGCGGTAAAGAGCAGGCCCCTAACCTGACACCCTCTTCCTCGAAGTGACGATAATTGTCACCGAAACCGACCCATTTGCAGCACTTAACTAACAAAAGTCTTGGCTTTGAACTTGCTTAATTTGGGCCATTAGCAAGTTCCGACCGGGGAACTCTTGCTCAAATTAAGGGGAGTTGGAAATGGCCAGAAAAAAAAATAACGAATCGACACCTACGATAACTCTTGGAACTACCGAAGACACACAAGTCATCAACTCAGCCGATTTAGAGGCAACCGAAGCCGAGCTGCTGAGCGATAAAGAAGAGGAAAGTCAGCCGGAAGAAAACGCAAAAGCGGAGAGCTCCGCGGAGCTTCTTGTTGAGAAAAGCGAGACTAAAGAATCCAGCCCCAAACCCAAACGTCAACGACGCTCAAGAAAATCGGTAACCGCTCAAGACATCATCGCCCTCGATGCGAATGTTACTGAAATGGATCTGTCCAAAGAAGTAACTTTAGCAAAAGAAACTGTCGAGTTAACGATGAATACCATGGTAGCTCAATTTACTGCTATCAAAGAGTTAACTTCATCCGTCAATAACCAACTTGAAAAAATGAATTCTCTAATCAAAGAGATGTCCCCAAACCAAAGCGCAAACTTAGAAGAATTGGTCAAGCCTCAATCGAACTATAATTTCATTACTAAATTTGCTACGGCTGCAAGCTTAGTCGCTATGCTTTTTTCGCTCTTAAGCATGTCTATGTCCCAATCGACGCGTCAAACGTTACTCTCAGCCGCTCTAGATAATAAAGAAATTAACTCGGTTCAATCGATCGCCTCCTCGCCTGAATTAGCCATATTAAACAAAGAGAATATTTCAAAACGTAAGTTAAAAAAATAAAGGTTTGAGTTTCTCTGATCTGAAGGGCATCATTTTTGGAGTATGAAATCTTCCAAATCCCCCAAGCAAGTTGAATCCGAACTGAAATACTCTCTTTCAAAACCCGAATACTTAAAACTCAAAAAACATTTGAGCCAGTACCGAAGCTCAGTTCTTCGTCAAACTAACTTTTACTTTGATACCAAAAGTCTTTCACTAAAAAAAAAACAGATCGGACTTCGAATCCGAAATGAGAACCCCAAAAAAAGTTCTACACTCACAGTTAAGTTTCCTAAATCGCAACCTTCAACGAAATTTTCAGCATTAAAAATCCGAACGGAAATTGAAGCTTCTATTCCCAAGCTTGCCGCAAGACAAACCGTTACTAATTTGAGACTTATAACTTCCCTTGAAAACGAACCGCTTCTCGCCTTAAGACAAAAAGTCGCTAGTTCAACCCTACAAAAGGTTTCTTGCTTAGGAGCTTTAAAAACCAAAAGAATCGTTTTTCGAATCCATTCAAAGCTTTTTCTGGAGCTGGATTGTTCGAGTTACTTCGGAAAGGTATTTTATGAACTCGAAATCGAAACGAAATCTCCGGTAAAGATAGACCGTTGGATTAGGACGCTTTTCGAAGAGCTTAAGATTTCCTACCAACCGGGCTACACTTCTAAACTTCAGCGATTTTTAGTAACTTGGAAAACAGAGAGTAAAAAAAAACGGGACTAAGTTAGCGCTTAGCCCCGTATCGATAATCTTTTTTAGCTTAGGCAGCTTTTTCGTCCCCTTTTTTAACTCCACCCATAGGCTGAGTGATAGCAAAAAGTTGAACGTTAAGCTGGAACATAGCGTGGTCGGGATTGTTGCTATGCTCTTTAACCGCAGCCTGAATTAAAGCCTGAATCTTGCTCTTTAATTCGGCCACCTTTTCTATCGGCAAACTCACAGTAACACTTTCAAAATCCTGTGTCTCTGGTCCTTGAGTATATAAAGACTGAGCTGCCAATTCTGCCATTTGCTCATAGTGAATCTTTTGAGAAAGAGCTGAGGTCTCAGCATCAACTGCACAACCGGACTCCCTCGCTTCAAGCAAACCCTCGGCATTCACTTCAACAAACTTAAGAGCCGTCAGCAGTTCAATCGACTTCTTAGCCTCTTCCTCATTAATATTAGGAACAAGACTTTTTGCGATGGCTGCAGGGTCGTTTTTCACTTTCCCTTTTTTCACAGTTTCACGGATCGCTGAGTGATACCACTCATGGTAGTAATCATAGAGCTCAGGAATTAAACTTTTTACTTTAAAGAGTTCTCTAAGATACATTAACTTGGCTTCATAGACTTTTTGTTTGGCAGTGCTATCACATTGATTGCACTCTACCATGTATTTAAAAAACTCACTCTCATGGCTATCTAATCTAAGCCCTTTCGCAAACTTACCAATCGCATCGGCGCTTAAATTTCGCTTTCCATCCATTACAAGCTTTAAATAGTTTGGAGATCCAAAGCCAGCTTGCTTGGAAAAATTTCTAAAGCTAAATACAGGATCGGTCTCTTTTAATTGTTTATACCGATCTTTTAAAAATTCTCGGTAATCCCCAAAGTTGTAAATATTAGATGGTGTGTTCACAGTTTCCCCCTTATAAAAAAGTTCTTCAAATCACCCCGATTTTAAAAATTTAAAAATGCAACAGAAGGGCCAGAGTTCTCTGAAAGTGTTCACCCGAATTTCGTTTGTATTCCTTGAGACTTAGATGACTTATTCTTCGTGTTGTAAGGTTGGTCACACGTCGAATTCACTTGCGCCTCTAAAGCAATCCCTTCGCAACCACTTGAATTTATGATCTTTAATTTGTATGAAGTTTAGTCAGATGGGATTTTCATGACCGAACTACAAAAACTAGAAGCTTTATTAGAGTCTTTGGGAGGCGAAAAACGCATTCATTATGCATTAGAGCATTTCAAGGCGGCGCTGACCTCGGTGGGAGATCCACAAAAAAGTGTCAAAACTATCCTCATTGGTGGAACCAACGGAAAAGGCACTACCACACTATTCATTTCTCAAGCCCTAAAGGCTTATGGCTTAAAGGTTAGCACTTACCTATCCCCACACCTTCAAAGCCCCACAGAACGCATTCTAACTCAGCTTACTTGTATCCCGCAGTCAGAGTTATTGTCCTTGGCTTTAGAGTTTGAGCCTACGGCACGGAACTTTTCCTTGACCTACTTTGAATTTCTAACTTTGCTTTTTTTTGTTAAAGCTCAACGAAACCAATCCGATTTTGCAGTTATCGAAGTAGGGCTCGGGGGAAGGCTTGATTCAACCAATGTCACCGACCCGATAGCGACGGTCCTTACCAATATTTCTTTAGATCACGAATGGCTTTTGGGTAATACTCACGAAGCAATACTTAAAGAGAAATTAGGGGTACTTCGCCAAGAAAGCCTCCTTTTTACCGGAATCCAAGATCCCAAACTTTTAAAGACGGTCGAAGAACGTTGTTCAGAACTAGACGCTATTCTTTATTATTCCAAGGAGCTTAGAATTAAAGTCGAAGAGATCTCTTGGGAAGGGCAACGAGTTCTTATCAATAATTATCCATTCTACTTAACCAACCCCTCACTCGGAACGATTGAAAATGCCGCCCTCGCTTTTTTAACTCTAAGAATCGTTTTTCCAGCGATTCCTATTTCGACCCTTCAAGAAGCTTTTAGAATGACAAAAACTCCAGGAAGATTTGAGATCGTAAATCACAGACCTAGAGTCATTCTTTCAGGTGACCACAACCCTGCAGGTTTAAAGTGTCTCAAAAACACTTTAGCATCGGTCTCAAAAGGTAAACTTTTTACTGTTTGCGGCTTTTCACCGGACAAAGCTTTTACTCCGATGTACCAAGATCTGACTAAACTTTCAGATGAGATACTTTTAACTCAAATCCCTAGACTTCAAGACAAATACCCAGACAACTATCGAAGATTGGGAGCTTTCGAAACCGATCCTATAAAAGCCATTGAAAAGATGTCGTCGAAACTAAAGTCGGATGACACTCTTCTTATTACAGGATCATTGTACTTGGTTGGAGAAGTAAGAAGACTCTGGAGAGAAACCGTAGAGTTCTAGTCTTTTTTGCCCTGAAGATCTTCAAGCAGCTGGGTCACAATCTTTCTTCTAATTGGATGACACCAAGTAGGCCAAACTTCGAAAAGAGGAATCAAAACAAAATCTCGATCCGCCATTCTGGGATGAGGGACTTCAATTCCTGCAGAGTTCCAAACCTCTTCCCCCTGACAAATCAGATCGAGATCGATTACTCGAGGGCCATTCTTGACTGTACTCACTCGCCCTAGCTCTCTCTCAAGACTTTTTAGATAATCAAGAATCGCCGGAGGCTTCCAATCGGTTAAGCCAACAATCACTGCATTTAAAAACTTTGGTTGATCTTTAACGCCCCACGGCTCTGTTTCGATTAAGTTTGAGAGCTTTGCCTCTTCAAGAAGATCCTCTTCCAAGCGCTGCGCTGCTAATCGGATCATTTTATCCCTGTCACCCAGATTGGCCCCCAAAGCAATAGCCACTTTGACCTTGGCAATCATGTATTATCTCCATGATAAACGGCTCGGGAGTGAGCTTTTTCTCTTACCTCAATAAAGGACAACGGATAAAAAATTTTTAGTTCATTCCAAATCCACTGAGCTATGTTTTCGGAAGTTGGGTATTCAAAAATGAGGTCTAGGTTTTGTCCTTCTATCCTTTGTTTAATGACTCGATTAAAAGTTCTTTTCACAGCTCTAAAATCGCACACAAAACCTTCTTCGTTGCAATCGGCCTTGATTCCAATCACTACTACAAAATCATGAGGATGATTGGGCTCATATAACATCCCATGATGGGAATGAAAGGCTTGAAAAGTGACCTCTCTAGAAACTACCATATCGAACCGCTTCCCATGTTTTTAGAGCCCGTTTCATTTGTCCAACGTCATGAACCCGAAAAACCGAAGCCCCTTTTTGAAAAGCCCAAAGATTCGAGGCCAACGTACCCGCATCACGAGTTTCAAGAGGGCTTTGAGGGTCATTCATCAACATCCCCAAAAAAGATTTTCTGGAAGTTCCAATGACAACTCTTCCCCCGACTCCAACCAAAACATCGAGGTGCCTTAAAAGATCTAAATTGTGGTTAGCCGTCTTCCCAAATCCGATTCCCGGATCGATCCAGATTCTAGGAAGAGAAATTCCGCCCTCTTCAAACCGTCTCACTTTAACTGCTAAGCTTTCCTTAACTTCGCTCACAGCACCTAGTGGATAACTTGGGTTAAGCTGCATCGTTTTCGGATCCCCCTGACAATGCATCAAAATAAGTTGGACATGGGGATTATCTTTTAAAAGGGAAAGAAGTCGTGCATCCTGCCCACCGCTTATATCATTGATGATGACGGCCCCCAAGCGAACAGCTTCCCTAGCCAATTCATACTTGGTTGTGTCCACCGAAACTCTTACGGAAGTCTCTTTAAGTAGCTTTTCAAGTACCGGGAGAACTCTGTCCATTTCTTCTTGGAGTGCAACCGGACTCGCTCCGGGACGGGTCGACTCCCCGCCCACATCAATAATATCGGCCCCATCCTTAGCTAAATCTATACCGTGTCTTATCGCTTTTTCAGGAGATAGGTATTTTCCCCCATCCGAAAAGGAATCAGGGGTCACATTCAAAATACCCATGATCCAAGGAGATAAAGTTTCCATGCCGGCATCCTAGCTCAAAAGGCCTATTTTGCAATCTTTTCGCTTTCCTTGAGATTGCCCATTGGGCTATTTTCAGATGATCCTAAAAAAGCATGAGATTCTTGTTTAAAAATTTGGTCCTCTATAAGTCTTTGCAATTCAAGAAAAAATATATCGAACTAGCCTCTTTAAAAGACCACTTAAAGGGAGCAAGTATTTTATTTTCTAAAGCTTATAAATAAAACCCGATATAATTACAGCCCAATATGAAATTTTTGAAATTTTTAACTTTAGGGCTTCTTTTACTAACTCAAACTTATTGTTCCCACTCCGGACAAGTCTTAGTTAGACAGCTGAGTCATCTAGAAAAGGGCAATTGTCCTCCCGCTCTTTCGAAACTGTCCACAAGTTCTGGAACCGCTCTTGCGGTTGATAAAGGAGAACCTCGTACCTCTGCTATTTTGCCTCCAGCAGAAACCCAAACCTTAAAGCCGCTCAATCCCGGTGAGTTTGCAAGCTTTTCTAAACGACCCTCAATTAGAATATCCACTTACAATGTTCTTAATCTAAAAGAAATGGTAGGACGTTATGAGCCCGATTTGACTACCGGCAAAAGAACTAAGACCCAAGCGGAGAAACCAAAGTCCCAAGAAGCGATCGATGGCGTTTCTAACGCCATTAAAGAAATTAACCCCGATATTATTTTCCTTCAAGAAATTGAAGGCACCGATTCACTAGGCGCCTTTGCAGAAAAAGAACTCGGCAAAAAATGGCGCCCTTTGATTATCAAAGGTAACGACAGTAGAGGAATTCACATTGGAGCCTTAGTCAAAAATACTATGCCCCTATTCTTTGAATACCATTCTCACCAAAACGAGCCTTTTTCCAATCCGCATCACCCTGAGCTATCTCGAGTTTTCTCAAGGGATTTTCCTGTTTTAATTGCAAAATCTCCCAACGACGGCTCTATTCTTTTTCTTATGGCAGGAGTTCACGGAAAATCCAAAAGAACAGAGAACAATCAAGATCCAGAGAGCCGAGAAATTCGAACGGCACAGGCTGAAAAAATGATCGAAATCATTCAGGATTATCAGACCCAATATCCTAACGTGCCTTTTATGATTCTAGGTGACTTCAACGCTGAAGTCAGTTCCGAGCCAGAATATCAGACTCTAAGAGACTTTAATCTGAAAGATGTTTTTGAATTGATGCCCAATCCGATACCCAGTGGAGATCCGAAACGTATTACCCACACCTACCATCCCAAAGATAGCTCTCGAAAAACTGCTCAACTAGATTCCATTCTTGTAGCACCGCCATTTCATAATATAGTACAAAAAGCTCAGGTCTTTCGTTACAAAAATCCAGATGGCACTGTTAAACCTATCCCTAATACTTACGAAGAACGGCAACGAAACCCATCTGATCACTTCCCAATATGGGCAGAATTGGATCTTCAAACAATATTGAAGAGGAATTAAGTCACTGATTGATTCAGATTGAAATATTACAACACCTCAAAATAAGATAGGGAATCTTATAAACTCATTGATATCTATCACACATTTTTTCCGTCTTAGAGAAAGAGTTCAATGCAGAAGTAAATCCACTCACAGACCGATCAATACTATATTGGGATACTTTAGTACGGATGTAGTCTCCAGAAAAACCGGATTCAATCGATCTCTGATAAAATTTCTCAATAGTTAAAGCCAGTGAATGAGAATTTTCTGCTTCGAACATGTAACCTGTTTTACCCTCTTCCACTAAATCATAAGCTGAGCCAACCCGATCACTCGCAATAACGGGCGTTCCGCTCGCCATGGCTTCATTGACGACAAGGCCCCACGGCTCCACTAGAGAAGGAATAATCAACACATCACCCACTTGATAGTATTTGGGTAACTGAGATTGATTCTGGAAACCTGCAAAGTGAAAGTGCTCCAACTTGAGGTTTTTAATCTTCGAAAGTAACATTTCACTTTGAGGCCCATCGCCCACCATGAGCAGCCCGACTTTTAGCTTATCCTCAAGCCTTTTAATGGCCTGAATCAATAAATCAACCCCTTTTTGCTGAATAAGTTTTCCTACATAAAGCAATACAAGATCGCAAGCCTGAAAGCCAAACTCCGTTTTAAGTTGTGTTTTACTTTGGCTTCTTACATCACAAACATCGAAAAGATTATTATTCACCGAATAAGGAGAAAAAAAAGCTTTCGACGGATTACCACCGAAACTCAAAAATCCCTCCCTAGCTTTTTGGCCAATATAAAGAAATGCAGAAACTTTTGAAAAATACCAAGTCAAAATTTTTTTCCTAATCCAAGTTTTTAACCACCCTCGATGAACCCCAAGCTCGTTAAATTCAGGACGGCAAATCAGCGGTATTTTGTTTCTCAGCGCAAAAAAGATCATTTGCCAATCAAGCCAGAGTGCATACCCCGCACAAAACACAGCATTAAAATTTCCCTCTTTTAATTTCTTAATTAGTTTAGGACTTCTAGATTCAAAGATATGTTTAGGTTTAAAGGGAAGAGGTGCCGTAGGCACGAATTCATATTGATAGCCCTCTAGGAGGTCGACATCCCAGAATATTTTTTGGTTAAAACCAGGATCGAATCCCCCCCGCCCCCGATCCGGTAGGCAATAGAACACCTTCACTTCAAGCCCGGGGACTTTTGATAAACTGCGGAATAAAGGTGAAAAATACTGAGTAGGGTGAGTTCGAACGATCGCTAAACGCATAATTAGATTATAACAGAATAACGTTACCCCAGGGTAGATGAGCTCTACGGCAAGAGCAATAGAGAGGAGCTTTAATCGCGTGTGCTAGAAGGTGCGGATTGAAAACTTTTATACAAGCATTCACGGCTGTTCTCTCTATTCACTCGCTCTTGCTTCACTCGTTGCTGTGCCCACTTTTTTCCTTTAACTTTTAATTTAATCAGTTAATGTGTCATAAGAGATCTTGATAATTTCGAAATCTTCTTCGCCTTTAGGAAGTTGCACGGTTATGGTGTCTCCAACTGTTCTTTGTAAGAGTGCTTTTGCAATGGGCGAAATCCAACTGATTCGACCTTTTTTTCCGTCAGTTTCATCAATGCCTACGATGGAATATTTTCGCTCTTTTCCCTGCTCGTCTAAGAGGGTGACTGTAGCTCCAAAAAGAACCCTTTCGGATTTTTGTTGTGTGGGATCGATTATCTCAGCATTTTCCATTCGCTTGGTAAGAAAACGAATCCTTCGATCGATTTCTCTTAACTTTCTTTTGCCATAAATGTAGTCGCCGTTCTCGGAACGATCCCCATTCCCCGCAGCCCATTGGACAACTTTAACGAGTTCCGGCCGGTCGATATCCATGAGTCTCTTCCACTCGCTTCGTAGCCGTTCAATTCCATGAGGAGTGATATAGTTTTTTCCACCCGGAGTGGAGAGGGCCGCATTATCCTGAGACTCCTCTAAAGAAAGATCTTCAGCTTCGTCATTTTCTTTTGTAAAAGCTTTCGACATACTAGCTAATTATCACAACCCTCTTTCTATCTCAATGTAGAAGCCTTTCTCAGAGCCATTTTTGTTCGTTTAAGTCCCATGTCGGCTTAAGAGATGAAATTAAAAAAATCAATCTTTTCAAAGGGAAGATTGTGAAAATGATTGTGATGGAAAATCCATCGAATGGAAAACGGGCCTCTTCTTCGTTACTTGGGGCTAGTACTTTTGTTAAAAAACATGCCTTAAGTCAAAAACAAAAAATAGGATGCTAAGATTCTAATTGAAATTCCAAAGAGTGGAATCACTCATGTGAAATGAGTTTTTATCAGGAGGATACCATGACTCAATTTCTTAAAACCTCAATTTTAGTTGTTGGAATTCTTTTCCCATTGTTGGGTTGCAAACAGGAAAACACGGCAGTCATTTCGGAGCAAAGTCTCACTGAATTCAGGAGAAATCCTGCACCCAGTGAAATTACTCTGGCTTCTGTTGGGATATCTTCGATTTTGAATTCAAAAAGCACCGATAGTGGATTTATTTCGGGGCCGGGAACGGGTGGAAATGACACTGGGACTGTTACTGCTCCCCTCATTGCCGTTGCTTTAAGTCCGATAGGAACCAGAATAGCTCAAGGTGTGAGCTTCTCATTTACTTTAATCGGAATTTATGCGGATGGTTCTAGCAAAAATCTGACTACTCAGGCGACCTGGAGTTCAACTCAGTCTGATGTGGTCTCGGTAGACAACACCGGAAAATCGCAAGCTAAAGAGCCAGGGACTTCTGTCATTATGGCACGAGTTCCTAATTTCACTGCCGTGAGTTCTGTGACTGTAACTCTTCCCGGGCAAGATCTCATCGCGGGCCCTCAAGGGCTGCCCGGACTTAATGGACGAGATGGATCAACTATTCTCACCGGCACTGAAAATCCTAAATCGGAGTTAGGAAAAGATCTTGATCTCTATCTTAATCAAATCAGTGGTGAATTGTTTCGCAAAGAACTCAATATCTGGAAAAGTATTATTACTTTGGTTGGGCCAGTAGGAGAAAAAGGAGAACGTGGCGAGAAAGGAGATCGCGGAGAAAAAGGGGATGCAGGTGAAAGGGGGGAAAGAGGAGAACAAGGGCTTCGTGGTGAGCAGGGAATTCAAGGAGAGCGTGGCCTGCAGGGGATCGCAGGTAGTGAGGGTAGATTTGGGGTCGATGGAAAAGACGGCAGAAATGGAAAAGACGGAGTTAATGGCCAAAATGGAAAAAATGGGAACTCTATCCTTGCCGGTTCGGGAATTCCTGAACAGGACGTCGGCCAAGAGGATGACCTCTTTTTTGAACAAGAGAGCGGTGAGGTCTATAAAAAAGTAGATGGAACATGGGAATTTGTTTCTAGTCTTAAAGGAGAAACAGGAGAAACAGGAGAAATAGGAGAAACAGGAGAAACTGGGGAACGGGGGATTCAAGGCGAAACGGGAGAAAAAGGAGAACAAGGTTTTCAGGGCGAGAGGGGTGAACGAGGATTTCAGGGGATACAGGGAGAAAGAGGAATACAAGGCATTCAGGGAATTCAAGGCATTCAGGGAATTCAGGGTGTGGCTGGCGAGAAAGGTGAAAAAGGTGAGAGAGGGTATGGTGTTGGAGCTTTTTCAAGACCGACAAACCAATGTCCTGCAGAAGCCAATGGTGGAGTAGAGTTGGCGCTCTTTACCGACCTGAATAGCAATGGAAATTTGGATTCCAATGAAATTGTTAATTCCGTTAGCGTGCTTTGCGGCGGGTTAGCGGGACGTGAAGGTAGAGCCGGAACTTCGTCTCGTATCACGGTAGAATTGGCTTCGCGAACTCTCTGTGCTGCCGGAGGCTATCTCTACACCACTCAAAACGGTAATGAAGCTCCCACTTCAGTTCCGGTTTGTCATGGAACTCAAGGGCTACAGGGACTACAAGGTCCTCCTGGGACTACAGGAGGAGGTGTGACTCCAGTTAAATTCTGTTCTTCGGATTTAACAACTTTTCCGGAGTATGGCCTTTTAGTCGGAAATGAAATGTTTGCCGTTTATTGGGGGCCGGCCCCTTACAGCCAGGGACAAAATACGGCATTTTTAGCTAAACTCATTCCCGGTTCTTATAGGTCCACAGGAGGAAATGGCTGTTACTTTCGTGTAATACCGGGAAATTTGATTGTTGAAAACTGAAGAGGTGCATTCCATAACTGCACCCTTTGAGTGGGCTTTTTAAGAGGTTCAAACGGCCATGAAGTTGGACTAAGGCGCGCAATTTATTGGCCGTTTGACGAAGAGGTGAATTATCAAATGAAACTCCAAGAAAACTTATCAAATCTCATAACCTTGGTCCTCTATAAGTCTTTGCAATTTAAGAAAAAACATATCGGACCAACCTCTTAAAAAGCCCACCCAAAGGAACAGACAAAAAAACAAATTGATGCGCTGCGCTGTTTTGTGGTATTTCATTGGGCAACGAGAACGAAAGTTTTCACAAAGGGGGGCCCGTGAAAGCAAGTTTTTTTCTATCGCTTCTTTTCTTAACGGTCGTTTCTTCAGTCTTCATCGAGAGAGTTCAAGCAGCCCATCCTGACTCACATACACCTAGCAAAGTCGATCTTGATAAAGAGATTCTCAAATATCAGATGGATGCGCTCCTATGTGCCGCTTCTCCCTTAGTTGCTAGAATCCCGGGAAGCTCTCACATTTTGGAAGCCTCAAAGTGTGCTTTGGCTGCAGGGTTGGGAGTTACTGAAATCGTTCGCAGCTTAACCGAGTGTGCGCACATGAGACATGCCGGCGGAAAGGTAAACGAGAGAGATTTTCTGGGATGCTTAAAATCGGGTTCTTCTTATTTTGCTTCAAATAAAGAGGCTCTGGCCTGTCTTTTGGGAAGCGGGCTTGATAAGAGTGCCAAAAAAATGCTCCAGCATTTAGGTATTGTAGGTGACATCATAACTTGCAGTTTAACGGTGGCCCAAGGGGCAACCCTGTTGGTGGACACAACTCGAGCAGCAAATGCAGCTCGTGCAGAAGCTAGAAAGTCCGCCGAACTCTTGGCAAGACTCGCCTCATCTTTAAAAGGCAGCCGAATTTATAATATGGGATATTATCGAGGTTGTTTATCAGTCACAAAACATTTTCCTAACAATGAAGATAGATGTCTTTCTCAATGCCACAATGACAAACAGTATGGCATGGGCGTGTTGGGAAGTTCTCTGAACAGAGAACAACAAGCCTATACTTTCGAGGCCTGTAAATTTGGGTGTAAGCTGACCGAAGCAGTTCCCAACTCTTGGATCTATACGATGTTGGTTTCATCCGAGCCTGGACAAACAAGACGGGGCTGTGAAGCTGTTGTGGATAAAGTTCGAAATAGTATAGAGGGCATGGCTCAAGTTAATTTTAGAACTCTTCCGCTTCCAGGAACGGATTCAGGGTCGCAGTCTGAACGAACAGGGTCTTATTTGGCGTGGAGAATTAGAATCAATGCTGCTTTAGATGCTATTCAACGTAACTGGGATAGCTTAAGGCCTCAACGAGGTTTTGTTACCACTGAAAACTTGTTGGCTTACGCCAATGGAAACGATGACGATTCCAAACTTATCAGTTCGGTTTTCGGAAATCGTGACTTAGGAGTTTTTTCTTACGGAAGAATTGAAGTTCCTACGTTAGCTGCTTATTTGGATTCAACACAGAATTCAGTAGTTGACGGTTTGATTTCTCAATCGGATGTTGCCGCCTTCCGAAGTGAAATCAATGGATACTATTTTGGTGAGCCAATACTATAAGATGTTTGAGCTAAATCTAATTGCAGCACGAATTCGGCACGACCTCTCACGCATAACGAGAAGGCGCTAGGTTACGACCCAGGTATACTTTAACCCTATTTCAACTTTTCCTGAACTCGATAAACAGGATAAAGGCCCAATGTCTGATCCCAACTCGGGTGAAGCCGGTAAAAAAACTCAAGCCTTTTCTCCGGAGATTCCTCAAATTCACTTTGCTTAAGTTTTTCTTCAAAAACTTTTTTGATTTCAGGGTTGGTTAACATTTCTTTTGCAACTGATTCAGTCACATAGTTTTCCATATACTCTTTTTGCTCAAAACGTGAATTAAAAAACCCCCACGCCAATAAGGAATCAGGCCCCTTGGGCTCGAACAAATGAAAAATCAGAAAGGCCTTAGGTTGACGAGTCGAAACAAAAAGGTCTCCAGGGTTTATAGTAACTTTTTCTTTTTTCCATTCTCCCGTCACTTTTAATCCCTGGTGTCCTTCGAAAGATTTCTCTGCAAACTTAAAGGAGTCCGCTCGAAAAATCTCTACCTCTTTTATTCCAACTTGGTCTTCAATTTCTCGAAACTGAATGCCATGGGCCTGTAACTTAGGAATCACTATGGACTGAAAAGATTTGGGAACAATATACCCTTCGGGGATCCGCTCTGAAATTTCAGGAATCACTTCAGTATAGAGCGGGACCTTCCAAACTTCTGGTTGGTTAGAAAAGTAGGTTATCTTCGTAGTACCGGAAACAGCGGAATCTTCTCTTTGATAATGATAGCCAAGAAATGAGATCTCCTCTTTTTTCTTTTCCGAATTTTTAAATGCAAGTCCCATCTCCTGACCTACCTGTGAACTGACTTGACCGTCTAATATTTCAATTTGCTTACGCCACTGTTTCCCTTTTTCTGCGATAATCAGGAGCGTGTTTTCCACAACATTCCGAGCCGCTTTAACCCGAGTGGCATAATCCTTCCAAGAGTGGGTTTCCACCAACATGCCAACCCTGTTTCTGACTCCCAGATACCCTTGGGAATACCTTGGGGGGGCTACCCCTAAATCAAATCCCGATGATGGCTCATCTTCTTTGAGAAAAGAGGGATAAAAACCCAAAGGCAAGTGGCCTTCAGTTTTTAGCCCATTAAGCACCATTTCCTTAATTTCTAACGCCATTTCTCGGGTTTCTTTGAGACCATAAAACAACGGCTCCATGATAATCGAGACATCATGCTGAAACTTTGCCCCATCGGTGACATGTAAATCTAAACCGATCAAAGGATCCCATTGATTGAGGAGTTGAATCATCGCTTTCATTTCGGGGCTGTCCACTTTCATGTAATCGCGATTAAGATTGTAGTTCTGCGCCGTAGTTCTCCATCCCATCTCCTCGGGTCCTACTTGATTGGGGCGATTGTGTTTTCCAAACCGTTCATGTCCATCGACATTAAATACAGGAACAAAGACTAAAGTAACTTCTTTAAGGGCTTTGACCGTTTTTGGATTGGCTTCATTTTCAAGGATCTCTCTAATCAACCAAAAACCAGCATCTTTACCATCAATCTCCCCTGCGTGAATACCCCCTTGAACAAAAACAACCGGCCGTTTTTTCTTTTTAGCATAAAAAGACAAAAGCCCTTTTTTGGAATCGGCAACAACGAGAGCTCTCATTTGACGTCCCTCGGGAGTTTTTCCAAAACTAATGCAGTCCACATTTTGCGGAAATTTTTTGGTAAAGGCCTTACAAAGCCTTTCCACCTCCACATAACGTCCGGTCTGTTTCCAATGGGTTAGCTCGGCGGTTGTTTTGAGAGCCTTAGTGCTTCCAAAGACTACACACGCCTGAAACCCTAAAACCAAATATAAATATTTTTTCATGAGTAAACGGCTATCCTAATCAGATTGGGATGCCAAGACGAGAAATGTTATTTTTTTACAGCAAGTTCTTTTTGGAAAGCTTGTATCCGTTGAGCCAAATTTTCTCGAACTTTTTCCGGCAAAGATTCAATGGCCGAACTACATCTTTTGGAGTTAAAGTGAAGAAGGCAGTGGTAGTTAACTTTGGCCTCTAAATCTTCGGTTCGTGTTCGAGTAAGGAAAAACACAGCCGATGCGGTAAATAGCAAACTCACGATTCCGGCAGAGACCATTTTTTTCCATGGCTCCAACACTCGTCGAGCCACCCCAAAATGATGGACTAAAAACATCAAAGTTCCAACCCCGGAAATCACCATAACTCTCTTAAAAAGCTCATTCATTAAAAAATTGGACAGTCCAGGTGAGAGCTCGATGCGACTTGAAAGCACAGAGGTGAATCCAGCAATTAAAAGGAGCATCTTCCCAAGCAAAACAAGGGAACTTAAGTCCATGTCTGCAATGTGTAGCCCTTGGCTTTGGTGGATCGGAGTTTGTTTAAACTTCTCTAAAATGGCATTAAGATCATGACAAGCTCGCCTTCGAGTACGAATTCCTCTAAAACCCACCGGACTCAAAGGCAATATAGCAGGCAACAAAAAGAAAGTTAAAGCCCTTAGTCGAAATCCGACTTGAATCCAAGAAGCCAAAACAACACGCTCAGAATCGTGTCGAATATCAACAAAAGTCGTATAGTAATTGGGGTCGGCCCCCTTCGAGTAGAGACGGCGGTGCGCTTTACAAGCTACCATGTGGTAGTGGTGCTCGTGGGCCCAATTTTCGAACGCAAACCAAGATTCTTGTCTGACATTAAAGGCACGGGTCCATTGCCCTTCACGGTTAAAATCTTCCTCTTCACCCTCTTTGCGCTTTTTTTTCTTTTTCCAAATAGCTGTATTCACAAACACTACACCCTATGAGTTTCTCACTTCCCCTAAAGCAGCAAGGGAAGTGCCATTGAGGTGTAGACATTTAGTATCTAGGTAATTTGGGATCTATTTGCACCGACCAAGCTTCAATACCGCCACTAATATTTTGAACGTTCTTAAATCCCTGGCTCCGCAAAAAGGCAACTGCTTGAGCGCTTCTCATTCCATGATGGCAAAGAACCGCCCAGTGTTTATCGGAATCGAGTTCTTGAAACCGTTGTGCAAACTCGCTTAAAGGAATGTGAGTACCGCCAATATTAGCGTATTCAAATTCGTCCTTTTCCCGGACATCTAGAATTAGAATATCCTCTTTTTTGTCTAGTTTTTCTTTAAGCTCGATTACTGTCATTGGATTTTTTTTAGTTCTGTTTTCTCTTCTAACCCTTTTGACCAGTGACGAAAAGAGATTTTTATGTAAATCTTTCCAATATGGAAACACTACAAAAAGACCCACACCGCTGGATTTATCCAGATATCACTCCCTATAATACAGGGAAACTTAAAGTCTCAGAACTTCATGAGATCTATTATGAAGAAAGCGGCAATCCCAAAGGAAAGCCTGTTTGCTTTGTTCATGGTGGCCCTGGCGGAGGGACTGAGCCTAAACACAGAAGATATTTTGATCCTCGAAAGTATCGCATCATTTTATTCGATCAACGTGGTTGTGGCCAAAGCACTCCTCATGCCTCCTTAATCGACAATACAACTTGGCATTTAGTCGAAGACATGGAAAAGCTTCGCACCCATCTCAGAATTGAAAGATGGCAAGTCTTTGGAGGCTCCTGGGGAAGCACTCTCGCTCTTGCCTATGCGGAAACTCACTCCGACCGAGTCACTGAACTTGTTTTAAGAGGCATTTTTCTTCTTCGAAAAAAAGAGATCGATTGGTTTTATCAAAAAGGGGCAAGTGAAATTTTCCCTGATGCCTGGGAACCCTACTGGAACCATATTCCAGAGAATGAACGCCATGATATGGTTTCGGCCTATTACAAGCGTCTCACTCATTCAGACAAAAAAATTCAGATAGAAGCGGCTAAAGCTTGGAGCGTTTGGGAAGGAAGCACCAGTAAACTTTTTCCAGATCCTGATTTTATTTCTCATTATGGAGAAGATGAATTTGCTATCGCTTTTTCTCGAGTCGAATGCCATTACTTTATCAACAAAGGCTTTATGGAAATCGATGGACAGCTTTTAAGAAACATCGATAAAATTCGCCATATCCCAGCTGTAATTGTGCAGGGAAGATATGATGTCGTTTGTCCCATGGACAGCGCTTGGGCACTTCATCGGGCTTGGCCTGAAGCAGAGTTGATTGTAGTTCCCGATGCAGGCCATTCGGCTTTCGAGACTGGAATTTCAAAGGGGCTCATTGCGGCAACTGATAAATTTGCAAAGTAATAAAGCAATAGGGAGAGCTCACAAAACTTTGCTATAAGACGACGAGTGCCTCCGCCTCGCTCAAGAACAATTCTGTCTGTAAAAAAGCTCCCTTTTTAATTAAAGGCCGGGGTTCCAGTGATTTCTTGCCCTAATACTAAAAGATGAATGTCATTAGTGCCTTCATAGGTGTAGACCGTTTCCAGGTTAGCCATATGTCTCATCGTTTTGTATTCATCCATGATCCCATTGGCTCCCAAAATATCTCGACAAGTTCTAGCCACGTCTAAAGCCATCTGCACACAAACCTGTTTAGCCATGCTAACTTGAGCGGGCTGGATTTTCTTTTGATCTTTGATTTGAGACAGACGAAATACTAAAAGCTGTGCTTGAGTGATTTGAGTCGCCATGATGGCTAATTTTCGTTGAACCAACTGGAATGAGGTCAACGGCTTCTTAAATAGAATTCTATTTTTTGCAAAATTTAAAGCCTCTAAATAACAAGCCTCTGCAGCACCAATCACTCCCCAAGCAATGCCAAATCTAGCTTGATTGAGACATTGAAGCGCCGACTTTAAGCCTTCGGTTTTGGGAAGCAAAGCGGATTTGGGAAGTTTCACACGGTCAAAAATAAGCTCCGAAGTCACAGAGGCTCTTAGAGAGAGTTTGTTCTGCATCTTAATGACTTGGACCCCTTCCAAATCTAGCGGCACAAGAAAACCCCTAATTCCCTCGACCATTCTTGCCCAAACAACAGCGATTTCGGCTAGGTTTCCATTAGTAATCCACATTTTCGAACCCTGAAGAAGATAGTGATCTCCACTATCTTGAACCACGGTCTTCATAGCCCCGGGATCCGAGCCCCCTTCTGACTCACTCAATCCAAAGCATCCGACACTCTGTCCTTTGGCAAGTCTAGGCAACCAAAACGATTTTTGTTCCTCTGTCCCAAAAGCATGAATCGGAAACATAACCAACGCCCCTTGAACAGAAGCGGCACTTCTAATTCCGGAATCACACCGTTCAAGCTCTTTCATGACTAAGCCGTAGCTGATGCTGTCCATTCCCGGCAAACCATAGCCTACTAGATTGGGGCCCATGAGTCCCATCGCACCCATTTTGGATAGAATCGAAATAGGAAACGACTCTTTCCGATAGGACTCTACAATCAAGGGCTCAATTTCCTTTTGAACAAATTCTCGAACTGAGTTCTGAATCTGTTTCTGCTCTAACGAGAGCAAAGATTGAATTTCCGCAAAATCGGGATAGGGATGAAAAAAGGTCGACATGGCCTTTATTTCTACTCTCAATTATCAAGGGCTGCAAAAAATGTTTTTTCACATGTCTTTGGCCTTCTATCAATCTTTGCAACTTAAAAAGAGAGATATCGGACCAGTTTCTTAAAAAACCACCTCAACTGGGGCACATATTGTTTTTTTACGCATAATCTTTACGCAACTTTTTCACCACCGCTTAACAATAATTACACAAATTTATGACACACTGAGTCTTGTAGTGGCCTTTGTTGTACGTTGCCCTCCCGCGTAAAAAACGAAGTAATCCAAAAAACTAAACCGGAGGAACCCATATGTTTAACAAAACCATAGCAATCTTTTCCATCGGGCTGATATTACTCGCCGCTTGCGGTCGAGAATACAATCGCTCGATGACCGAAGAACAGGCCCTAGACGCTTTAACCAATGTCACAGAGTTAAACGCCTATCATGCAGTTCGCAAGAGGCCTACCAAGCCTTCAGCTCCGCCTATTTCGGTCGCGGAATTAAAAGCGCTTCTTATTCAAATGGTAAAAGATGGAAAAATTAAAGTTCCAGTGAGCCCAGTTAGAGGAGCCACCGCTAATGATATCACTAATGCGCTCAATGCCATTAACGCTATCTTTGCGGCTATTCCTCAAACTAATGGTAAGTTGAGTTCTTTCACTCTTGCATTAAGTCTTATTGGCGTGTTCGCCGGTAATCTTCAGCAAGGTAAAATAGACTTAAACACTGTGCTTGCCATTTTAAATCAAGCACTGCCTTTAATCGCCGTTGCAGCTCCACAGTTTGTTCCTGTGGTGCAAGCTTTAATCGTGATCATTCCTTTAGTGGTTGCGATTATCAACACCCTAAAACCGCCTACAGCGATGTTAAAGACGATTGGGTTTAGTCAAGCCTAAGAACCAATTCAAAAAAAAGGGGGATCTTTCTCATAACGAGAAGGGTCCCCCTTTGGTTTTTTTAAAGACTACAATTAACGTTTAACTGCAAAAACGTTCGCACTGTCTCCTCGAAAATCGTAAATAGAGTGAGATTCAGAGGATTTTATGATAGTCGACACTTTGAATAGAGTCCCAAGAAGAACCGACCCAACAGGATTCTCTCTAGTTCCTACGTTGAGTACAGACACGTTTTCAACTTTATAATCAACGGTGTATCCCCACATAACATCTAAAGCAGTGGGAACGACTGCAACATTTTCCAAATACCTTCCTCTTCCTTGATAGTTTCCGCCGTAACGATGAATAAGCGAATAGGTTAGGTCGTACACTGTTATCCCATACAAATTTTTACCATACACGCGGTATGACTTCACTTGAAGCGGAGAAAAGCTCTCCAAGTCTTCAGAGCTTCTAACCCCTTTTGGTAAAGCATTAGCATAGAGATAGCTGACATTCACAACAGGTTTATTGCTTTCTACGATAGCCCACACCTTTTTTCCTAAGTTAATAATAGAGTCAAAAATAACATCTAGTTCTCCAGTCTCCATTTCCGATCGAGGAATCCCCATTTTATCCAGCTTAACCTCAAAGCTTTTGGGAGTTTTGATCTCTTCGACGTATTGATAGATATCGAGATCTTGATTATAGGATTCGGCAACCGGAGTTGCCATTATGCTGCTTGAAACCAATAAAACAGCGGTTAATATTGCTTTCATGGAAGTCTCCTGACTCAAATAAGTTTTGAAATAGGAAAACTAGACCGCCTAGTATTCCCCCCGAATCTCGGCCTGCACAAAACCAAAAACTAATCCAAGCCGATACGACTCACCATGCTAGAACAATGCGCCATTGACAAGTTCTTTTAAAGACAATGAATTTAGGTCGCCAGACAACAGACTAAAGAATTGTATTTATTGGCTTTTTACGTTATCTTTACTCACATGAAAACTTTAACTAATACCCAAAAACTTCTCGCCCCCAAAGACAATTTCAACCTCCGCGACTATTCGGCAAGAGTCTTAATCGTTGATACCCGATTCTCATCCACGCAATTAAAAAAACATTTTGATGAAAAGACGGCGGCCAAAATCTCAAATTTTCTAGTAAGCAGAAAATTCAAATTTAAAGCTAAAAATCATCTAACCTTCGATCTTACCTCCAAACAAAAATTTTCAATTCTTGTTTTGCCCAAGAATTTAAGTGTTTTTTCTTCCTTAGAACTTTCTCGTGAAGTTTTAACTTCTCTGAAAGTTGAAAGCCCCGTCAACGTTCTCATCTTTCTCATAGGAACAAATGACTCTCAGGAAAAAATTCTGGTGGATAGCTTCACTTCGGCTGCCAAAATTTTAAATTACGAACCACCCAAATATAAAACTCCTTCAAAAAAAGAAGAGCCCCAAAAAAAAGAAAAACTTTCAGTATCGTTTAAACTTTCTCATGCCAGGTTGAGTGGATTGGAAAAAATCTTGGAATCTAGTCGGTCGTCTGCCGAAAAGACCAACTTAGTAAGACACCTTGTTCAAAGAGCAGGAAATGATCTTACCCCTGCCGTCTATGTGGCAACTGCAACTGAACTGGCTAAAAAAGCGGGACTGAAAACTGAATTTTTCTCCTTCAACAAACTTGAAGAAATGAAGGCTGGTGCCTTTGTTGCAGTTGCTAAGGGCAGTGGGCACAACTCGAGCGGAATTCTTAAAATTTCCTATCAACCCAAAACGGCGAAGAAAAAAATTGCTTTGGTGGGAAAAGGGATCACTTTTGATACTGGCGGAAACAACCTGAAAACTGGCCCCCATATGTTTGGGATGAACAATGATATGGGAGGGAGTGCCGTTGCTTTAGCACTTTGTCTGCTTGCCGCCCAAGAAAAATGGTCAGTTCAAATCACGGGCTATCTCGCTATCACCGAAAACCTACTAACTGCCTCGGCCTATCGGCCCAATGACGTTATCACTTCTCTCAAGGGCAAGACGATCGAAGTCGTAGACACCGATGCCGAAGGAAGAATGATCTTGGCCGATACTTTGACCTTGGCCTCAAGAGAAAAACCTCACTTGGTGCTGGATTTTGCAACTCTTACAGGCAGTGTTATTCGGGCTCTAGGCACTCAATATTCAGGCGGATATTCCAACCGAAAATCACTTCTAAGACTCATTCGCAGAGCGGGCATCTTAAGTGGAGAAAGAGTATGGTCCTTTCCCAATGATTCTGATTATGGGCGTTGTTTAAAATCGGAAATCGCTGATATTAAACAATGTCGTCTCTCTGGCGGAGTCGATCACATCGAAGCTGCCTATTTCCTAAGCCAGTTTGTCGAAAAAGGGGTTGATTGGGTTCACATCGATCTTGGTGCAATGGATCCTGAAGAGGCCCTAGGTCATATTCCTAAAAAACCAAGTGGCTTTGGAGTTCGCTTTGGTAAAGAGCTTATTCATTCACTTTAATTTGTTACCTGCACCCTTTGAGTAAGCTTTTGAAGAGGCATGTTGCGGCACAATACTGTTTTTGATAGAACTCCCGCTCAATGAAATCTCAAATTTTAAATTTAGATACCTTTCTTCTTAATTCAGATTGGTACAGTATTATTTTATGATTGAAATAGGTAAACAGAATCGATTGATGGTCGTAGAAAGAACCCCAGGAAGACTCTTTCTCGATGGAGGTTCTGAAGGAAAAATTGCGCTGATGACCCAAGAGGCTCCACCCGACTGCCAGGTGGGAAGTGTGCTCTCAGTATTTATCTATACTGATGCTCATGGGGAGCTTGTTGCAACCACTAAAATCCCGATGACGAGTGTCGGCGAATTCGCCTCTCTCAAAGTAGCTTCGATACAAAAGGTTGGGGCCTTTTTGAATTGGGGACTGCCGAAAGATCTGTTTTTGCCTTTCAGAGAACAAACTAGAGAGTTAAGAGTCGGGGATAAAGTGGTCGTCTATCTCTATCTGGATAGTAGCCAGCGTATTTCGGCTTCGATGAGAGTCGAAAAGTATTTGGATAAAAGACCTGAAAACTATTATGAAGGGCTTAAAGTTAACCTTTTTATTTTTAGCGCGACCGATTTGGGCTTTAAAGCCATTATCAATGGACGCCACTTAGGAATTCTTTATAAGAATGAGATCTACCAACCCCTTCATATTGGACAACAAGTAGAAGGGTATATCCAATTTGTTCGAGAAGACGGGAAGATCGATTTAAGTCTTCAGCCTTCCGGATATCGGGGGGTTAAGGATTTTGGGCAGAAAATTTTGGACCTCCTTGAAAAAGGGGGCGGTTTTTTAGCAGTAACTGACAAATCCTCGGCCGATGAGATTAAGAATCTTTTTGGCTTGAGTAAAAAGAAATACAAAATGACCGTTGGAACTCTCTACAAAAAAAATCTCATCACTATTGAGGAAGAAGGGATTCGATTAAGGAAACCCAAAAGTGGAAAGTAAACTCGTCTATTCAACCGATTCTAAGCTCAATCAGAAATGCCCGAAATGTAAGGAGCTAGTGTCTAATTGCACTTGCCCTCCTTCGGTAGAACTTAAATCTTCAAACTTTACTGCGGTCCTAAGAATAGAAAAAACGGGTCGCTCAGGTAAAACAGTCACGGTCATAGATGGGCTACCGAAAATTAATGTTTTTTTGAAAGACCTCACCAAAGTTCTTAAAAATCGTTGTGGCTCCGGTGGAACATTTAATCTTGAAGGTAAAGAGGGAACGATCGAAATCCAGGGTGATAAAAGAGACTTGGTCCGAAGGCTTTTGGCTGAGCGGGGAATAAGGACTAAAGGATAATAAAGCCGTAATTAAAAATTACTCTACTGAAACCACTTCGTAATCCCGAAATTTATTTTGAATAAGAACTTCAAATTCCTCATGGAGTTTTCTACCCAAGAGCATCTCTCCGATGGGGGATTGCGGGGTTAAGATTTGTATGTTTTTTTCTTCGTAGTGAAGGTAAAGTCCTCCACCTTGGGGCATCAGTAAAAAGTAAGACACTTTATTATCCGATTGAAGTCCCACAAGTGCGGTCGCTGAAATTTTATCCTCAGGTCCAAAATCTCTAATATCAATGTATTGGTAGGTTTTGATGATTTCTTCGAGTTCGGTAACCCGTTTCGCTTGAGCTCCGGCTAAGTACGAGGCCTCAAGACCCCTAGTGTCATACTGATCTTCGGCTTTACTGTCGGAGTGGATAGCCCCCTGATAGGTCGATACCGCAGCTTGATTTAGAATATTTAAATCATTTTTGAGTTGTACTACGAAAGCGTCTACTAGTTTACGTTTGTCCATTGCAAAGCTCTTAATAAAAAAATATTTGTCTTTTTTATTCGTTTTTCGACAAAAATGTCACCCTTTAAATTGACGAAGGTTCCATTTCTAGTTTATCAAACAATTAAAGAGGAAATAAATGACCCATTTTGAAAAACGTGTGCTTTTTGTCGGATTTGGATCGGTAGCTCAATGTACTTTACCGATACTTCTAAAACATCTAAATGTCCCTCATAAAAATATTACGGTGATGGATTTTGTCGATGCAGAACCTCAACTTAAGCCCTGGATTGAGCAAGGGGTAAGCTTTGTTAAAAACAAAGTCACTAAGGAAAATCTTCACTCTTTGCTGACCCAGTATGTGGGTGACGGCGATATTTTGATCGATCTTGCCTGGAATATCGATTGCTGTGAAATTCTTGATTGGTGTCACAACCATGGAGTGATGTACCTGAATACATCAGTAGAAGTTTGGAATCCCTACAAAGATGCAGAGGGCTCTCACCCCACAAAAAAAACACTCTATTGGCGTCATATGAATGTTCGCAGAATGATCTCAGATTGGACAACACCTGGTCCTACCGCTGTTTTAGAGCATGGAGCCAACCCTGGACTTATTTCGCACTTTACCAAACAGGGGCTCATCGATATCTCCCAAGCTCTGATAGAAGAGAAAAAAGTGGAACGAGAGCAATCGGAACTACTTAGCTCACTGGTCAAAGATAAAAAATTTAATCATCTTGCGATGGAGCTTGGGGTTAAGGTTATTCATTGCAGCGAAAGAGACACCCAAATCTCAAATCGCCCCAAAGAGGTGGATGAATTCGTGAATACTTGGAGCGTGGAGGGTTTTCGAGAAGAAGGAACCACTACGGCTGAAATGGGATGGGGAACGCATGAAAAAACATTGCCTTCTTTGGCTGTTCAGCATCCTGAGGGGCCTAAGAATCAAATTTGCTTAGCCAAAATGGGAATGAACACTTGGGTAAGATCGTGGGTTCCCAATTATGACATTCACGGCATGGTGGTTCGTCATGGCGAAGCCTTTACCATATCTGATAAGTTAACCGTTTGGGAGAATGATCAAGCCATTTATCGTCCGACCGTACATTACGCCTATTGCCCTAGCGATGTGGCCATTGCATCTTTGAATGAGCTTCGCGGAAACAACTACAACCTCCAATCTAGAATCCGCATCATGAATGATGAGATCACAGCCGGAGAGGATATTCTTGGGGCCCTAATCATGGGGCATTCCTACAATTCTTGGTGGGTCGGTTCAATATTAAGTATCGAAGAGTCTCGCCGACTTGTTCCTCATCAAAATGCGACCACGATGCAAGTCGCGATATCGGTCGTCGCTGCCGTATTATGGATGATTGAAAACCCACAAAAAGGGGTTGTCGTTCCTGATGATCTTCCCCATAACTTTGTTCTTGAGGTTTCAAAACCGTATTTGGGCAGGTTTATTTCCACTCGATCCAATTGGACACCACTCAAACAGTTAAAAAATTATTTCGGTAAAGAATTCACTCTTGATCTCGACCTTAAGGACGCCTGGCAATTTAAGAACTTTGTTGTTCAGGAATAGTCGATGAAAAGAGTCATTGCTCTTGCTGGAATTCTTGTTCTTTTGGTTTCAGTAGTCATTTTTTTTAGAAATCAGGAAGATGCTTCAAAGGTACTTAGGGTCGTTACTTGGAGTGGATACTATCCCGACTCTATATTAACTGAATTCACCAAAAAGACCGGTATTCAGGTAGAGCTATCTTACATCTCCAGTAATGAAGAGCTTCTTGCCAAAATAAAGGCAGGAGCGCGAGGGTTCGATATTATTCAGCCCTCTGATTACATGATTGAGCAAATGATTCGGCTTAATATGCTACAGCCGTTGGATAAAACCCTTCTGAATCATTTAAAGCATATTGAGAATTACTATTTTAATCTCTCCTATGATCCGGGGTTGGTTTTTACAGTTCCTTTTGTTCGAGGTACGACTGGAATCTTGATTAATACGGAACGAGTTAAGTTAACGGAAGGAGATATTTCTTGGGAGCTTTTATTTAAATCTCCCGATCCTCGGCACACATCTTTGTTAGATGATATGAGAGAAGTTTTTTCTGCTGTTTTATATTGGCAGGGTAAAGATCCTAATTGTAACGACCCCAAAATCCTAGAAGAGATCGCTAAAGAAATTGCGAAGGTTAAGAGTCAAATTGCTCTTTTTTCCTCAGAGCCTCAAACTCTTTTGATGCGTGGAGATGTTACCATCGCTCACGCGTTCTCTACCCATGGTCTTCAAATTGCTGTGGATTATCCTCATATCAAGTACTTTCTTCCTAAAGAGGGAAATTCGGTTTGGACCGATAACTTTGCAATTCCCGTGGGCAGTCGAAAAACGCTAGAGGCACATCAATTTATCAACTACTTTTTAGATCCCGATAACGCTTTATCGCTTGTTCAAGCCAATCATCTAGCCACCCCCAATCGCTCAGCGAAAGCTAAGCTACCTTCAGCAATGCAAAAGGATATTTTACTTTATCCGACCGACAAGCAATTAAGAGCAATGAGTTTCTTACACATCTTAGAGGATGAAGGCCTTTCGGCAATGATACGATTGTGGACAGAAGTAAAAAGTTAAATCTGATTTAGTTATCGAATCTCTCCATCAAGCGTATACCTGGAAACAAGAATATCCCGACGGCCGATAGTGGGTTGGTCCTCTAAATCTCCCTGAACGCTGCCCGTGACGTACAGTTCCCCATCGTGAATGATTGCGGCTGAAGCAGTTGTTGAGGCCAGAGTTTCTTTGCTTTGCTGCCAACGTTTCTTACCGCGTTTGTCTAGTTTTGCTAAAAAAACATCCGACTTCTTGCAAGACGTATTGTTCGGACAGTTTTTAAAACTTTTTCCGATGAGAAATATATTTTCTTTCGAATCGACAATAGGTTTTTCAAGCTCAACATTTTCGAAAAAATCATACTTACTCTTACCGAAAACGATTTCTCCCGAAGCGGACAGTTTGTTCAGCGAATAAAACCTGGTCTGATTTTCTGAAGTGTTGAGTGGTTGGTATCGGGTTAATATAACAGGCTCATTTTGTTGTGATAAAGAAATAGAAACGGTCTCAAGAGTGTGAGGAGTCGAGTTAGGAACTTCGTTTATTTTTTTAAGCCAAAGCCTGTTAGGAGGTTCTGACCCCTGAACGTGGTATTTAGAAATAAACAATGGGCCTGTCGTCGAGCCGTTATCGTCGTTAAGTTGGGTAATGGCAACGCCTCCCAAAACAAGTTCTTCTTTAGAATCAAAAACGGCTGTTTTGCCAAGGACTAAATGGTAGCCCGAAGAGTCGGGCCTTCCCTCATGATGGCTCCAAAGCATTGTTCCATTAGAATCGAGCTTTGCCATAAATGCTCGCCATCCTGAGATAGGCTTTCGGTTTTGTAAATCGATATCGGTCGAGCCCACTACGTAAATATTTCCCGTTTTATCTGAAAGAATCTGCTCAATAATGGGTGAACCCGCTAAGGTTTCGCTTTTTTGCATTTTGAGTAGCGGTTGGCCCCAGATTAACTTTCCTTGCGTACTGTACTTACTAATAAAAGCTTGATTCCCGCTAGATGCTTTTTGATGACCTGCAATAAGAATCTGATTGTCCATAGTTAGAGTTATCGATTTGATAAAACTCGCTTGATTCTCTTTACCCAGCGAAACATTCCAAAGAGTAGTGCCCTCCGGGCTTAGTTTTAGCAGGAATCCTTTGGTACTTTCCGAAAATTCTCCGTCTTGAGAGTTGTAACTGCTGTTTCCAGCGATATAAAAGTTACCCATTTTATCAGAAACTATTTGAGTCCCTTCAGAGAAAGTGTCTTCAAGCCCAAAATGTTGCGCCCAACTATAAAAGAACCCATTTTTTAAGCGGCTGTTCTGAGAATCAGGGTTCTCTGCGCTAATCTCAACAGAACCAGCACGATGGGGCGGAGTCTTGCAACTTAACTCACCGGGGCCTCTCCACCTGGTTGCGGCACAGGGAACACCACTCAATTTGACAATCGATTTCTTGTGGAATCCTTCTCCAAAGATACGTACTTCTGTCCCACCCTTTCTGCTTCCATGAGAGGGCACGACCGAAATGATTTTTGGTGGTGGATTTGATTTTAAAATAACTATTGGTTTGTCGCTAATCGAAATCGGACCAAAAGCGGTTTCAAAATTAAGAGCCGTTATTTTCCATGGGCCGGATTGGGAGGGCGATGTTGGTAAGGGAACCATCACTTCTAATTCTTCATTTGAAATGGGATTAATCAGCGGTGACTCATGAGAATCAAACTTGACGGAAATGACCATGGGTAAGTTTCGACCACGAATCAAAATAGTTTCACCAGGTTTTTGAGCTGTGGGTTCGATTGAAAATATTTTAGGTTCCACTTCCCCAAGGCCCACCCTGGCAGTCGAAAAAAATAAGATTAGAAAAAAATTGTAGCCGACGTTCCGCATTTCGTTCTCTTAAGATTTAAGGTTCTTCAAACATTATAGACACATGGCGAATGGGAGAGATAGAGCATAATGATGGAGATATATTCACTTTCTTCACAATTAAAAACTCTTCGTAAATTCGATAGGTTTTGTCAGGGGTTTCCAATTTTGGGCTTGTTAATTAGTGACATTACCGTTTGGGGAGACGCGCTTCATCAATGTAAAGGGGAATCCCAGAGCCATTCCATTGC
>Ga0194131_10001868_pt1 | contig 35369 bp, 31 predicted proteins | sample TA2KigO120mmetaG_FD_148631 | JGI IMG/M metagenome (GOLD analysis project Ga0194131, IMG submission 148631) | Freshwater microbial communities from Lake Tanganyika, Tanzania - TA2015053 Kigoma Offshore 120m | ecosystem: Environmental > Aquatic > Freshwater > Lake | place: Tanzania: Lake...
TCCGGTGGCACCGTCCGCGCCGCGTGCCGCCACGCCGGCGGCGGCGCGGCCGCCGTCACCACCACCGCCGCCGCCGCCAACGGCCCCGCCAGCTGGCAGCGGTGGGGGGGGCGATCTTCCGGCGCGCTTCGAGCGACTGCGCGCAGCGCTGCTGGCCGAGGCGCCGTCGCTTGCGGCGCTGGTCGCGCCGCTCGAACCGGTGCGCGACGACGGCGGCGTCGTCCAGGTGCGCGCGCGCTCGGGGCCGGGGTTGCCGGCGACGCCGAATGCGCGGCTCGACGAGGCGACGCGGCGGCTCGGCAAGAAGCTGTTCGATGTCAGCTGGACGTTGCGTCCCGAGACAGTGGCCGCGGCGCCGACCGGCGGTGGCGACACCCCAGCGCAGGCGCTGCTGGTGCAGGTGAAACAAATCTTCGGCGGCGAGACAGTCTCGGGGCAGGAGGCGCAGGGATGAGCAGCCGCAAGCCGGGCGCGGCCGACGAGCCGGCGAGCAAGGTCCCGCAGGGTGGCGGCGAGCTGTCCGGCCTGCTGCGCCACGCCGAAGTGCTCCAGCGCGACCTCGACAAGGCGCTCGCCGACCTGCGCAACGAATTCGTCGAGGGCCGGGACGCCGCGCGCATCGTAGAGCTCCGCGTCGCCGGCGACGGCAGCGCCGTCGAGGCGCGCGTCCAATGCGGGACTCTCTCGGAGCGGGATCGCCGGCTGCTCGAGGAGGCCTTGAACGTCGCCGTCCGCGCCACCCTGGAGCGGCTGTTCGAGCTGCGGCGGCAACGGGCGACGACGGTGACGAAGGGGCTCTCGCTCCCCGGTCTGCTCACCTGACGATCGCCTGACGATCGCCTGACGCTCGTCGGACGCGGCAGTCGAGTCGCGGCAGTCGAGTCGCGGCAGTCGAGTCGCGGCAGTCGAGTCGCGGCCGCAGTCGCCTCCGTTTCGACGCCCGTCGCGCGCCACGACCGCGCCCGGGAAGCACCTGCCTAGCAAATCGCCTTCCACAATCGCTCCGGTCGCGCTAAGAGAAGCGTCGATTCTCCGGCAGGTGCAAATCTCCGGACGGCGCGCCCCGGGGCGCGACGGTGAAACCGAGGAGCGAATGGCCTACCCCGAGGCGATGGCACGGCTGCTGCGGGAGCTCGAGAAGCTCCCCGGGGTGGGACCACGAACTGCGGAGCGGTTGGCGCACTTTCTGATCCAGAGCGGTACGGAGCGCGCGCTGCCCCTGGCCGCGGCGCTGGAAGCGGTCGTCGCGTCGGTGCGGCCGTGCAGTGTCTGCCGCCACCTCGCCGATGCCGACCCGTGCGCCATCTGCGCCGATGCGACGCGCGATCGTTCGCGCATCCTGGTGGTCGAGCAGCCGCGCGATCTCGAGGCGCTCGAGCGAGCGGGATGGCGCGGCGTCTACCACGTGCTGAACGGCTCGGTGCGCGCGGACGCGACCGGGTCGATGCCCGACCTCGAGCCGCTTCGCCGCCGGGTCGAGCAGCACGACGTGACCGAGCTCGTGCTCGGCACCGATCCCGACTTCGAGGGCGATGGCACGGCGTTGGCCATCGCCGAGCTGGTGCGGCGCAGCCGCCGGCCCGACCTCAAGGTGAGTCGACTCGCGCGCGGCATGCCGACCGGCAGCGCCATCGAGTACAGCAATCCGGCCGTCCTCGCCGAGGCGCTGGCTGAGCGGCGCGCCGTCGGTCGCGGTGGCGGCGCGGAGGACGGCGCGTGAGGCCGGAGCTGTTCCTCTCGCAGCGCCCCGAGCTGCGCCTCCAGCTCTCGCCGCAGCTGATCCAGCGCATCGAGATCCTGCAGCTCAACGCGGCCGACCTCCTCGAGCTGATGGAGAACGAGGCGCTCACCAACGACGCGCTGATGGCGGTCAAGCCGCCTGACCCGTCGCTGCAGACCGAGCGTCCCGAGCAGTTCGAGAAGAAGGACGCGGCGGCGGCCGAGGCGAACCCGGAGGACAGCGAGGCGCGCGCCGAGCTCGACTGGTGGAACGAGACCTACCGCGGCCGGGTGCGGCGCGAGGCAGCGGGCGGCGACGCCGACCCGAAGCACGAGGCGATCGCCAACTCGCCGGGCCGGCCGCGGACGCTGCAGGAGCATCTCGACGAGCAGATCGACGTGGCCGACGCTGCGCCGGAGGTGCGGGAGCTCGCCCACTTCCTGGTCCAGAACCTCGACCGCAACGGCTGGCTCAAGGAGCCGCTCGGCGAGCTGATCGTGCCGTTCCATGAGCGGTTCACCCTCGACCACGCCGACCTCGCGCTGAAGCTGGTGCAGGCGCTCGATCCGGCCGGCGTCGGCGCGCGCACTCCGGCCGAGTGCCTCGCGCTGCAGGTGCGCGACGACATGCCGCTCGCGCCCTACCTGCGCCGGCTGATCGACGGGTCGCTCGACGACCTCGCGCGCAACCGGCTGCCGAAGGTGGCGAAGGACCTCGGCATCACCGTCGACGAGGTGAAGGACCTCGCGGTGGCGCTGCGCCGCAACTTCGACCCGTTCCCCGGCCGTCGCTTCGCCTACGAGCCGCCGATGCGGGTGCGTCCCGACGTCGTGGTGGAGAAGCGCGACGGCCAGTGGGAGATCACCCTGGCCGACGACTGGATGCCGCGGCTGTCGATCAACCCGGAACGGCTCAAGCTGCTGCGCAGCAAGGCGCTCGGCGGCGACCTGAAGAAGCACCTGCGCCGCGACGTCGAGTCGGCCCGCTTCCTGATCGAGAGCATCGAGCAGCGCCGGCGCACGCTGGAGCGGGTGGCGCACGAGATCGTCAAGCGCCAGTCCGAGTACCTCGAGCACGGGGTCGAGCACCTGAAGCCGCTCAAGATGCAGGAGATCGCCGACGAGCTCGGCATCCACGTCTCGACGGTCAGCCGCGCGCTGAAGGGCAAGTACGTGCAGACGCCGCAGGGCGTGCAGGAGATGAAGGCGTTCTTCACCGGCGCCTCGCAGGGCACCGACGGCGTGGTCGAGTCGCGGACCGGCGTGCGCGAGCGGGTGCGCGACCTGGTCGAGAAGGAGGACAAGGCCAACCCGCTCTCGGACGAGGAGATCGTCGACCGGCTGCAGGCGATGGGGCTCAACGTCGCCCGCCGCACCGTGACCAAGTACCGCAAGGCGCTCAAGATCCCGTCGTCGCGGCAGCGCCGCGAGTATTGAGCGCGCGGTGGCGGGAGCATCACCCCGGGGCGGGGCGGAGCGGCGCACGGCGCAGTCGCGCTACTTCCTGCTGACGGTCGCCTACGACGGCGGCGAGTACCGCGGCTGGCAGCGCCAGCGCTCCGGTTCGACGGTGCAGGGCGAGCTCGAGGCGGTGCTGGCGCGGGTGCTGCAGCAGCCGGTGGCCGTCCGCGGCGCCGGGAGGACCGACGCCGGGGTGCATGCGCTCGGGCAGCTCGCGGCGTTCGCTGCCGTCACCCGGCTCGACGCCGGCGCGATCCGCCGCGCGCTCAACGCGCTGCTGCCCGCCGCGATCCGCGTGGTCGCTGCCGACGAGCGCGCGGCGGCGGTCGATCCGCGGCGCAGCGCCTGGCGCAAGACCTACGTCTACCAGCTCCACGTGGGGGAACTGCTGCCGCCGGAACGGCGTCGCCACTTCGTCCATGCCGGCTCCGCGCTCGACGTGGCGGCGATGCGCGCGGCGGCGCGGCTCCTGCACGGTGAACACGACTTCACCAGCTTCGCGCGCGCCGAGGCGACGCGGCGCGGCGCGGTGCGGCGGCTGTTCGCCGTGCGCGTCGCGAGGATCCCGCGCGGCGTCCGGCTGTTCTTCACCGGGTCGGGCTTCCTGTACAACATGGTCCGGACGCTCGCTGCGGCGCTGGTCGCCGTCGGACAGGGGCGCTGCCGGCCCGAGGCGGTCGCAGCGATGCTCGCCGCGAAGGACCGCGCTTCGGCGCCGGCGACGCTCCCTCCCGAGGGGCTCTGGCTGTGGCGCGTCGACCTTAGGCAACCTTGAAAGGGACACTCGTGGCGATCTCCATCACGATCCGCAGCGGCGACGCACCGGCCGACCTGAACCAGTTCGCGGAAGAGAAGTGCGCGCGGCTGGAGAAGTTCCTGCGCGATCCTCCGCGCGTCGAGTTCGTGCTGAAGAAGGACCACACGAAGTGGAGCGGCGAGGCGACGCTGCACGGATCGCGCCACCACGAGCGGCTGGTGGCGCACGACGCCCACGCGGACGCGCATGGCTGCGTCGAACTGCTGGTCGAGAAGCTGGAGCGCCAGCTCGAGAAGAGCAAGCAGAAGCGCAAGGACCACCGCGGGCCGAGCTTCGCCGACGCGCCGAAGCCGAGCCGCAAGGACCCGGCGGCAGGCGACGCCGAGCCGACCTACGAGGAGATCGTGCGGCGCGCACGCGACGGCGGGAAGTGAGCGGGCGGCCGTGCCCCGCGTGGTACGCGTCACCGTGCTGCGCAACGAGCACGGACTCCACGCTCGCCCGATCCAGAAGCTGATCGCGACGACGCGGGGCTTCGCGGCGGCGGTGATGATCCGTTGCGGGACGAAGCGGGCGAATGGCCGCAAGATGCTCGAGATGCTGATGCTGGCGGCGCCGAGCGGCACCGAGATCGAGTTCGACGCCGACGGCGAGGACGCAGAGGCGCTGGTCGACGCGCTCGTCAGCCTGGTCGACTTGCGTTTCGGCGAAGCCGCTCCGGGCTGATCCGCGCCCCGGGGAGGCGCGCCCGACGCACCCGCTCCGTACGTGCGGGTCGCGCCGATGCCACGATTCGTCCCGTCCGGCCCCGGTCCCGCGCGCTCAAGCTGCCGGGGGGCGCGAGACGAAGATCGTTCCGATCCGGCTCGTTGCCGCACCCCGCGCGACCCCGGAGGCGGAGGCGGCGATGGCCCTGTTCCGGCGCAGTCCGACCCTGCTCGGCATCGATCTCGGCAGCGACAGCATCAAGGCGATCGAGGCGGTCAGGGAGAAGGGCCGCCTGCGCGTGACCGGCTTCGGCCGGGTCGAACTGCCCACCCCGGACGCGCGCGCCGACGCCCTGGCCGACCTGCTGCGCCACTGCGGCTTCCGCAGCAAGCGCGTGGCGACTTCGGTTTCCGGCCGTTCGGTGATCGTCCGCTACCTCAACATGGTGGACATCCCCGACGAGAACCTGAAGACCGCGATCCGCTACGAGGCCGACCGCTACATCCCGTTCGACCTGAACGAAGTCGTGCTCGACTGCCACCGGATCGAGGACGCGCCCGGCGTCGGCGCCAACGAGATGAAACTGCTGCTGGTCGCGGTGAAGCGCGAAGTGGTCGACGAGCACTTGCGCCTGATCCAGGGCGCGGGCCTGCAGCCGCAGGTGATCGACGTCGACGCCTTCGCGCTGGGCAACGCCTTCGCGCTGGGCGGGCCGACCTACGAGCTCGCTGCGGGCAAGGTCGTCGCCCTGGTCGACATCGGCGCGAGCAAGTCCGTCGTCGACATCGTCCGCGGCGGAGAGAGCTACTTCACCCGCGAGGTCTACGTCGGCGGCAACGACGTGACCAACGCGATCGCCAAGCGCTTCGGCATCGAGACCTTCGAGGGCGAGCAGCTGAAGCGGCAGCCGGCCAGCCGCGAGCAGGAGATCGCCGAGGCGGTGGCGCAGAGCCTCGAGGATCTCGGCAACGAGATCCACCTGTCGTTCGACTACTACGAGAACCAGTCGGACAGCAAGGTCGAGGAGGTCTTCGTGAGCGGCGGCGGCAGCCGCGTGCCCGGACTCGAGGAGACCTTCGAGCGCATCTTCGAGCGGCGCGCGATGACCTGGAATCCGCTCGAGGGCTTCGACCTCGACCCGGGACTCGATCACCAGGCGCTGCTCGAGTGCGCGCCGTCGCTGGCCGTGGCGGCGGGTCTCGCCGCGCGCGTCAGCGCCTGAGACAGGGAGTCGCGCCATGATCCAGATCAACCTGCTTCCCGACGAACTCCGCCGCGGCGGCCGCTCGAGTCCGCACGCGCTCGGGCTCCTGTTCGTGGCGTCGCTGCTGTGCTTCGGCGCGCTCGGCACCGCCGGCTTCCTCTGGTTCAACGTGCGCGCCGACCGTCAGGGGCGCGTCGACATCGCGAAGGAGCAGCTCGACAACCTGGCGCCGCGCGCCAAGTACGCCGACTCGCTGGCGCAGGAGAAGGCGGAGTTCGAGAAGCGCAACAAGACGATCGGCGAGATCGCCGCGTCGCGCATCGTCTGGACCCGCAAGCTCGATCGCCTCGGCGAGATCATCGCCCATGACTCGACCCAGCGCGGCCACCGCATCTGGCTGTCGTCCGTCGACGTCGACGCGCGGACCGACTCGAGCCGCGCCGGCGTGGAGATCAAGGGCTTCTCGTCCGGCAGAGACCTCGACGGCGTGTCGAACTTCCACGAGGACCTGAAGACGGACCCGGTGTTCAAGGAGGGGTTCGTCGCGTTCACGACGCCGGAGAGCAAGCTCGGCGACGCCGAGGAGGAGCTCGACCCGCCGGTCAAGCGCGAGTTCAACTTCGAGATCCGCCTGCCGGAGAAGGAGAAGAAGGCGCCGGTGCGCAAGACGGCCCCGCCGAAGAAGCCGGCGGCGACGGGCTCGTGACGGGAAGCGGGGAGGAAACGGCGTGAAGCGCAAGCTCGAACTCCACCGGCACCACAAGGCCTTCCTGGCCTTCGCGGGCATCCTCTTCGCCGGGTCGGCGGCCGGCTCGTGGTTCACCTGGAAGGAGTGCGGCGACCTCGAGGCCGAGGCTGCCGCGATCACCGACCAGGTCGGCGCGATGAAGAAGAAGGTCGCGGGCATCGACGATCTCGAGACCGAGGTCATCGTGCTGCGCGAGAACGTCGCCGGCTACATCCGCATCCTGCCGAACGACGCCGAGGTCAACGAGTTCTTCCGGACCATCAACGCGTTCCAGCGCGATTCCGGGATCACCATCGACAACCTCGAGCCGCAGCGCGCCCGCACCAAGCTGCAGACGTCGCAGGTCTTCGACCGCGCCGAATACAAGATGAAGTTCACCGCGACGTTCCGCCAGCTGCTCAAGTTCATCGAGCGGCTCGAGAACCACGAGCGGTTCGTCAGCATCTCCGAGGTGAAGGTCAAGGCGGGCAAGCGCGACGAGAAGCAGCCCGGCGAGCCCGTGCACGACGTCGACCTCTCGCTGGTCACGTACGTCTACCTCGGCGACGCGGCGGGGAAGTCGGTGTCGATCCCGGCCTTCGAGCGCAAGCGCGACCGCATGCTCGATCGCATCGCCGAGGCGCGCGAGGACCTCGCGCTGGAGCGATTCCAGCTGCTCTCCGACGCGATGCGGCGCGACCCGCTGGTGGATCCGCGGCGGCGCCGCGACGAATCCGGGCGCAACGCCCCCGGCATCGAGGACCAGCGCGCCCTGTTCAACCGCGTGACGGCGCGGCTCGACGAGGCCAACCAGCTGCTCGACCTGATGGCCGAGACGAAGAACGTGATCCGCGAGATGGAGCTGCGCGTCCAGGCGATCAACCTCGTCGCCGAGCTGCAGGGCCAGGCCGACGAGGTCGGCGTCCGCGGCGGGTTCACCGACGCGCTGCTGCGCCGTGACTGGGAGAAGAAGGTCCTCCCCGACCTCGCGAAGCTGCGCGAGCGAGTCGGCGGACAGGCCGCGCCCGAAGGGCTGGCCGGACGGCCGACCCGCGTGCGCCAGCTCGAGCAGGCGCTCGCGACGATGGAGGCGCACTACGAGGCGGGCGACTACGCCGCCTGCGTCAAGGACTTCGAGCTGGTCCGCATCTCCGGCGGCGGCAACGGCGCCGATCCGCGCGTCGTCGCGCTCGAGGGGCAGATGGAGCGCTACTACCTCGCGGCGCAGACCGCCGTCGAGTTCGGCAAGAAGCAGCTCGACGTGACCGGTCTCGTCGTCGAGCAGGGCGCGGAATCGGTGGCGATCATCAACCACGTGGTCTACCGCGCCGGCGAAGCCGTCGAGGACGACCTCGTGCTGCTCGAGATCCACGAGGATCGTCTGGTCTTCGAGTACCGCGGGGTGCCGCTGACCTACGACCTGTGAGGCGGTTCGCGACCGGAGGAATCGCTCGCCGCTGCGACGGGCGGGCGCGAAGAATGTGGCCGGGAGGCCCGGGAGAACGACGGATGGCTGCAAACCGGAATGGCTCGATCGCGGCGGGTTCGCTGGCGCTGCTTCTCGCAGGCGCCACCCCGGCGGAGGCGCAGGTGGTGGGCGAGGGGCGCCCGCTGGCCAACTCGGTCGACCAGGGCGCGATGATCACGCTCGACGTGGCCGAGCGGCCGCTCGAGGACGTGCTCGACCACATCCGCAACAAGGTCGGCATCACCATCGTGTCGCCGGTCGGCGCCGATGCGCGGGTCTCGGTGAAGCTGCGCGACGTGCCGTGGGCCGAGGCGCTGGTCATCATCGCCGAGCACGCCGGCTGCATCGCGACGCAGGACAGCGCGAAGCTGTGGCGCGTCGAGAAGCCGCCGCGCGTGACCATGTCCTTCCAGGCGGAGGACATCAAGAAGGTCATCGAGGCGATCGCCAAGTACGGCAACGCCAACATCGTCGTGTCGGAGAAGGTCAAGGGCAGCGTGACGATGGTCATCAACGACCGTCCGTGGCGCGACGCGCTCGAGGCCGTGATCAAGACCAACGGCTACTTCCTGGTGCAGGAGGATCGCGGGATCCTGCGGGTCGTCGACCAGGAGGGGCTCTCGACCCACACCGAACGCCGGCTGTTCCCGCTGCGCTACCTGCGGCCGAAGGGCACCTACACCGCGCAGATCGAGAGCGAGTACATCGAGAAGCGCCAGCTGTCGGCGTCCCAGTCCGGCGGCGGCGCCCAGTCGCTGGCCGAGCAGGTGAAGCGCCGCTTCCCGCTGTTCGAGGCGCTCGAGAAGATGAAGAGCAAGGAAGGCGAGATCGACTACCTCGAGGACCAGAACGCGATCCTCGTCCTCGACACCAAGCCGGTGCTGGACGAGATCGGCCGTTTCCTCGAACGGCTCGACGTCGAGCCGGCGCAGATCCACATCGACGTCCGCTTCGTGACCACCACGAACAACTCGTCGCGCGACCTCTCCTTCGGCTTCGACCAGGGCTTCAACGCCTCGATCACCGGCGCCAGCCGCACCAGCCGATTCCCGTTCAATCTCGGTCCCGGCAGCTTCGGCGACAACCTGCTGCCCGGCCGCACCACCGACAACGTCGGCCTCGACAACACCACGAGCCTGGTCACTCCGGGGTCGCTCGACTTCTCGGCGACCTCGTTCGCCATCCGCCTGATCAAGGAGGACAAGAGCGCGCAGATCATCCAGGCGCCGACCATCACGACGGTGGACCACCGCGAGGCGACCATCTTCGTCGGCGAGCAGGTGCCGTACGCCGAGGCCGAGGCGGCGTCGAGCCAGTCGGGCGGCCTGCAGCTGTCGGTGAAGGAGGGCAAGAGCTCGCCGGTCGACACCGGCTTCCAGCTGCTGGTGATCCCGCACGTCGTGCCGGGCAGCAACAAGGTGCTGATGAACGTCATCCCGCAGGCGCGCACGCTCACCGGCACCACCGATCCCGAGCACGTCGGCTTCGACCTGTTCACGGTCGGCGCCGGTGCCGTGGGCAGCGGCTCGATCCAGCTGCCGCGCGTGGGCGAGCAGACCATCGTCACCCACCTGATGCTGGAGAATGGCCAGACCGGCATCGTCGGCGGCCTGATCCAGAACTCGACCAACCGCACCGAGAAGAAGGTCCCGTTCCTCGGCGACCTCCCGCTGCTCGGCGAGCTGTTCAAGAGCACGATCGACAGCGACGACGAGCGCAAGCTGCTGGTGTTCGTCACGCCGTGGATCGTCGAGTCGTCCGACAAGACGGACGACAAGCTGAAGTCGGTGATCGAGAGCTACCAGCGCTCCTCCGCGCTCGAGTGGGAGGAGATGGCGGGCGGCGCCGGCTGATCGGGCGCCACGCCGCCGCGAACCGCGAGTATCCTGCGACGCCCTCGACCAGCCGGTCGGGGGCGTCGTCGTTCCGTGGGGACGCCGCGCCGCCGCCGCCCGCGCGCCCGCGCCCGCTGGCGCCGCCCTTCCCGGGTCCCGAATGACCGCCGCGCGCCCCGACCACCCGGTGACGCTGATCGTCCGCAAGGGCGGCGAACTGGCGTGGCTCGGCCACCTCGATCTGGCGCGCGCCATCGAACGCGCGCTGCGGCGGGCCGAGTTCCCGCTGCGCTTCACCGAGGGATTCCATCGGCGGATCCGCATGCGGTTGCCGGAGCCGCTGCCGCTCGGGGTCGGCTCGGACGCGGAGCGTTACGTCGTGCGCTTCGGTTCCCCGGTGGCGCCGGCGGCGGTCATCGCCCGGCTGGAGGGGCGCCTGCCGGTCGGATTGCAGGTGCTGGCGGCGTGGGCGGGCGAGCATCCCGAGGCGTTGGACGCGGCGCTGCGGCTGGCCTGTGACGCCGAGTCGGCCGAGGCGCTGGCGGCCGCCCTGGCGGCCCTGCCGCCAGCGATTCCCGGATGGAGCGGCAGCTGGCGAGCGCTCGACCCGGTGGTTCCCGCCGCCGACGGCGGCGGGCAGGTGGTGCTGGAACTGACCGCTCCCGCCGGCACCCGCGTCTCCGTCGGCCGCTTCCTCGAGGCGCTGCGCCAGGCGCATCCGGCGGGACTGGCGCTGCGTTCGGTCACCCGCCGCGTGGCTTGGCAGTCGCAGGATCCGTCGCTAGCATCCCCGGCCCCTTTTCTCCCGGCGCCCCCGGGAAACGAGGGCGCCGGTTCGACCGGTCCCGCATCGACTCCGCCATAGGAAGCGCGCCATGTACGCCGTGATCGAGACCAGCGGCCACCAGTTCAAGGTGAGCCAGGGCGACGTGATCGAGATCGAGGGCAAGGACAAGAAGGTCGGCGACGCCGTGGCGTTCGATCGGGTGCTCCTGCTGGGTGGGAAGCTCGGCACGCCGACGGTCGCCGGGGCGCAGGTGACCGGCGAGGTGGTGTTCGCCGGACTCGGCGAGAAGATCTACATCCAGAAGTACCGTCGCGGCATCGCCTACCGGCGGCGCAACGGCTACCGCGCTGCGATCTGCCGGGTGAAGATCACCGGGATCAGCGGCTAGACCAACCCCGCGCGATCCGGCAGCGATCCGCGCACGAACGACCCGCACGCAAACGACGACGGACGAGGTTCACGCGACATGGCACACAAGAAGGGACAGGGCTCGACCCGCAACGGGCGCGACAGCAATCCGCAGTATCGCGGCGTCAAGGTCTACGCGGGGGAGACGGTCGGCATCGGCGCGATCCTCGTTCGTCAGGTCGGCAATCGGATCCACGCCGGAGCGAACGTCGGCACCGGCCGCGACTTCACGCTGTTCGCGCTGAAGCCGGGCAAGGTGAAGTACCTCGCCGGCAACAAGGTCACGGTCGAGCCGGTCGCGGCAGCCGCCGCGAAGAACTGATCCGATCGAACCGGTCCTGATCCGGATGGGCCCGGCGCCGGGCGCCAGGGCCCGTGCGCGCGCGGTGCCGCATCCCGTTCGCGGCGAGCAGCGGTCGTTGGTACGCCTCGTCGCGGCCGGCACGGCCGCCCGGGCCGGTAGCGGGTGGAAGTCATGCCGTTCCTCGATGAAGTCGAATTGCAGCTCTTCGCCGGCAAGGGCGGCGCCGGCTGCATCTCGTTCGCGCGCGAGAAGCACATGCCGCGCGGCGGCCCCGACGGTGGCAACGGCGGCCGCGGCGGCGACGTGATCCTGATCGCGCGCACGTCGCGCAACACCTTCGACGACCTGAAGGGCAAGCGGCATTGGCGCGCCGGCAACGGTGGCCAGGGCGAGGCCAACAAGCGGGCCGGGCGCGCCGGCGGCGACCTGCTGCTCGAACTGCCGGTCGGCACCGTCGTGCGCGACGCGGCACGCGGCCACGTGCTGGTCGAGTTGGTCGCGGCCGATCAGCCGGTGCCGCTGCTCAAGGGCGGCCGCGGCGGCCGCGGCAACCACTCGTTCAAGGGGCCGAACCGGCAGACGCCGCGCATCGCCGAACCGGGCGAGGAAGGCGAGCTCCGCAAGGTGCGGCTCGAGCTGCGCCTGCTGGCCGACGCCGGCCTGGTCGGGCTGCCGAATGCCGGCAAGTCGACGCTCCTCTCGCGCCTCTCGGCGGCGCGGCCGAAGGTGGCGCACTACCCCTTCACGACGCTGCAGCCGCGGATCGGCGTGGTCGAACGCGACTTCGAGCAGATGACCCTCGCCGATCTGCCGGGCCTCATCGAGGGCGCCAGCGATGGCAAGGGGCTCGGCCACCAGTTCCTGAAGCATGTCGAGCGGACGCGGGTGCTGGTGCACCTGGTCGACGCCTCGAGCGGGGACGCCGCGACGATCGCGGCGGCGTGGCGCATCGTCCGCGGCGAGCTCGAGGCGTATGGCGAGACCATCGCGGCGAAGCCCGAGCTGCTGGTGCTGTCGAAGGCCGACCTCTGCACGGAGCCTCCGCCGGTGGCGGAGGTGGCGCGGCTCACCGGGCGCGACCCGCTGGTCCTCTCGAGCCACGCCGGCATCGGCCTCGAGGAGCTCGGCGCGCGGCTGTTCGCGCTGAGGCGACCGGCGGCGGCCCCCGACGCGGGCTGACCGGAAAGAGCTTCCGCTCGCCGGAGCGCGCGCCGCGCCGCCGCTCAAGCGCGACCGGAACGGCCGTCGATCGTCGGTCGGGGCCGCATCCCGCGCCGGGCGCATCGCCGCGCGGCGCAGCCGTCGCCGGAGCCCGCGCATGGAGCTGCTCGAGCTGCTCGAGTCGATGGTGGAGCACCGCGCTCCCGACCTGATCCTGAAGGTCGGCGCCCGGCCCACCGTGAGGGCGCGCGGCGGGTTGCTGCACCTGGCCGAGGAGGAACTGACCCGCGACTTCCTGCTGCGCGTCGTGGCGTCCCTGCTCGACGACCGGCGCATGGAGGCGTTCGTCCGCGGCAGCGAGGTCGACCTCGCCTACGAGGTCGCCGGGCTGGCGCGCTTCCGCGTCAACGTCTTCCACCAGCTCGGCATGCCGGCGGTGGTGTTCCGCCACATCCGCGCCGAGGTCCCGACCTTCGCCGACCTCAACCTGCCGGTCGACCAGCTGACCAAGCTGGCCTCGCTCCGGCGCGGCCTGGTGCTGACCACCGGTGTCGCCGGCTCGGGCAAGTCGACCACGCTCGCGGCCATCGTCGAGCACATGAACCAGCACCAGGGCCGCCACATCGTCACGATCGAGGACCCGGTCGAGTTCCTGTTCAGCGACAAGGGCTGTGTGATCTCGCAGCGCGAGATCGGCAGCGACACCGCCGACTGGGCCACCGCGATCAAGTACGCGCTGCGCCAGGCGCCCGACGTCATCGTCATCGGCGAGATGCGCGACAAGGCGACGGTGGATGCGGCGATCACCGCGGCCGAGACCGGCCACCTCGTCCTCTCCACGTTCCACACCATCAACGCCGTGCAGACGGTCGAGCGGATCCTGTCGTTCTTCCCCGACTACCAGCACTCGCTGATCCGGCTGCAGCTGTCGATGGTGCTGGCGGGCATCGTCTCCCTGCGGCTCCTGAACGGCATGGACGGCCAGAGCCGCCTGCCGGCGGTGGAGCTGCTGCTGCCGACCCCGACCGTGCGCGAGATGCTGAAGAGCGGCCGCACCGACGAACTGCCGAAAGCGCTGGCCCACGACAACTTCTTCGGCACCATCACCTTCGCGCAGAGCCTGCAGAAGCTCTACACGGGGGGGAAGATCGCCCTGCAGGATGCTCTGGCGGCAGCCGACAACCCCGACGAACTCAAGCTCGCCTTCGCCGGCGTCTCGCGCGGGCTGTAGCCGCGGACGACGGCGCGGGAAGCGCCGGTGGGCGGCATCGTCAGACCCCGCGCTTCCCCGGGGGAGCGGCGGCCGATAGGCTTCCTGCCGCTGCGATCGACCTCTGGTGGCGGCGGATGCGCCGCGCGCGCGGGAGGTCACACGGATGGCGACCATCGGCATGCAGATGCACGTTCGGCAGTGGCGCGGCCTGCTCTGGGTGGCCACGCTCGGGCTCGTCGGCCTCGCGGGCTGGCAAGGCTTCGGGATGTGGCAGCGCCACGGCGGCGGCGCCTACATCGCCAAGGACTCGGCCCACTTCACCGGGCTCATCGGCGAAGCGCTCGGCACCATCGATCAGAAGTCGGTCAGCATCGCCGAGTGGCGCGACTACCAGAAGCTGGTGAGCGTGCCGATCAACGGTTACGTGCCGCCGCCGCCGGCGAAGCCGGTCGTGGTCGACGACACGCCGGCGCCGATCTCCGAGAAGCCACTCGCCGACGTCCTCAAGGTCAACGCGATCACCGAGGCGCCGAGCGGCGCCGGCCGCGTCGTGGTGAAGTACAAGGACGAGACGGTGAAGCCGCTGCGCGACGAGCTGATCCTCGCCGTCGGCGGCACGCTCACCTATCCCTACGACGGCGAGCCGTACCACGGCAAGCTCAAGTCGATCCGCGGCGACTCGGCGATCTTCGAGTGGTTCGGCAAGGACGTCGAACTCCACCCGACGCGCCGCGAGGAGGGGATCAAGTCGCCGACCGTCCCCGGTGCCGGCACCGCCGCGGTCGAGACCGGCCTCACCACTGCCGAGCAGGAGCTGCTCGCCGCGCACAAGAACGCGGAGAAGACGGTGGCGCTCCCCGACGACGCCGGCTTCGTGATCGGCAACGAGGACTACTCGACGCTGTCGAACAAGGCGGACGAGTACCTGCGGGAGGCGCGCCTCAGCGACGCGAAGGACGCCGATGGCAAGAAGTACTACACGGTCGGGATGCTGCGCAACACGAGCTACCTGGCGAAGACCTACGGCATCCAGACCGGCGACCAGCTGATCTCGATCAACGGCACGCCGGTGAATGGCAAGGCGCAGGCGTACACCTACGTGCGAGAGAACTCGAACCTGGCGAAGTACGTCGTGGTGATCCGGCGCAAGGGCAAGGACGTCACCAAGACGATCCTCGTCAACCGCGACAAGAGCTGAGGTCGGCGCGCCGCGCCCGACGCCGTGGACCTCCTCGCGCTCGACGTCGGCAACACCAGCGTCACGGCGGCCGGTTTCGCCGGTGATCCCCGCCTCACGCCGTCGTTCGCGCACCATCGCGTGCGTGGCGCCGATGAGGCGGCGGAACTGGCGGCGTGGCGATCGATCGTCGCCGCGCTGGCGCCGACGCGGGTGGTGGTCGGCAGCGTCCACCGATTCGGGACGGCGCTGGCGGCGGCGGTCGGTGCGCACCACTTCGCCAGCGCGGCGGAGTTCCCGCTGCGCTGCGCGTTGCCGCCGCCGCACACCGTCGGCGTCGACCGGCTGGCCGCCGCTCTGGCCGCGTCCTGCGACCATCCGGGTGGAGCGCTCTGCGTCAACGCCGGCACCGCCATCACCGTCGACTGGGTCGACGCGAACGGCGCCTTCCGTGGCGGCGCGATCGTCCCCGGCCGACGGCTCCAGGCGCAGGCGCTGCGGCTCCACACCGACCTCCTGCCGGAGATCGCACCGTGGGCCGACGGACCGCTCGCGCTGCCGGGCACCACGACCGAGGCGGCGATCCGCCACGGCCTCGACGTCGGCGTGCCGGGAATGGTCGATCGGCTGCTGGTGCGGCTGGCGGCCGCCACCGGGGCCGCGCTGCCGATCCTGGTCAGCGGGGGCGATGCCGACTGGCTCGGCGCGCGCCTCGAGACGCCGCATCGCCGGGCGCCGTGGCTGGTGGCGCGCGGGTTGGCGCTGGCGGCGATGGGGTCGGGCGGCGCCGGCCGCGCGCGGGCGGACGCCGGCGGAGCGCCGGCGTGATCGGCGCGATGGTTCGCGCGCGCTCGCTCGTCGTCCTGCTCGGCGCGGGCGTCCATGGCTGCGCGCGTGAGCCGTTCCGCTGCACCACGCCGTTGCCGCAGGGCGAGCCGCTGGCGCGACTGAACGAACCGTTGCGCCTCGATTTCAGCGCAACGGTCGATCCGGCGAGCGTCGCGGCCGGGTCAGTGCGGGCGCTGCGCCGCGGCGATGGGGCCGAGCTGCCCGGTCGCTGGCGTTGCGACGGCGTGACGCTCACTTTCGTGCCGGCCGCGCCGACGCGGGTCGATCTCGCCGATGCCGCGTTCGCGCCGGGGAGCGACGTGCAGGTCGAAGTCGTCGGACTGCCGCGGATGGTGGCGCTGCGCGCGCTCACCGGAGAGGCGCTGGCGTCCGGATTCACGCTGCGGCGACCGGTCGCCGCTCGGTCCGGCGACTGGCGGCTGGCGCCGGCCGCGGAGCTGTTCTGCGATCCGCGCCCGGGCCCGCCGGAACTGGTCACCCGGACCGCGCGCTTCGCCGCCGGCCGGATCGAGCTCTGCTTCAGCGAACCGCTCGATCCGCGGACGCTGGCGGCCGCGCGCTTCCGCCTGCACGGCCCGTGGAGCCGGGAGAGCCATCCGGCCGACAATCCCGACATGGCGGCGACGCTGGTGGCGAACGGTGAGGCGGCCGTGGTCGCGCTCGAGTTGCGGCCCGGGAGCGCGCTGCCGATGCCGGTCGACGCGGCGACCCCGCTCGAACTGCGGTTCGAGCCGAAGGACGCGCTGCGCGATCTGGGCGGCGCGGCGCTCGCGCAGAACGGCGGGCCGTTCTACCCGTACATTCCGGTCGCGGTCGGCGACGACTGATCGACTGCGGAGGAGCGAACGCGTGATCGACGCCGCCGTGGTGCTGCCGCCTCTGCTCGGGCTGTTCGGCGCTTGCGTCGGCTCGTTCCTGAACGTCGTGATCTACCGGCTGCCGCGCGAGGACCTCTCGGTGGCGCGGCCGGCACGCAGCTTCTGCCCGCGCTGTCGCCGCTCGCTCCCGTGGCACGAGAACATCCCGATCCTGTCGTGGGTCTTCCTCGGCGGGCGCTGCCGCGGCTGCAAGGCCGAGATCGGGCTGCGCTATCCGCTGGTGGAGGCGGCGACGGCGCTGCTGTTCGCGGGCGTCACCCATCTCTTCCTGTCGCGCGGGATCGCCGACGGCGAGGACTGGGTCGTGCTGGCGGTCGGGCTGCTGCTGGCGGCGGTCTGCCTGGTCGTCACCTTCATCGACCTCGACTGGCGGATCATCCCCGACGAGATCACGATCGGCGGGATGGTCGTGGCGCCGCTGCTGGCGATCGCCGCGCCGCGGCTGCACGAGGCGTCGTGGCTGCACGGCGTCGTGGTCGGCGCCGGGCTCGAACGTCATCTCGCCGCCGCGGTGACGGCGCTGGCGGGGCTCATCGTCGGCGGCGGGACGCTCTGGCTGGTCGGCATCGGCGGTCGGCTCGCGTTCAAGCCGAAGGAGGCGGGCGAGACCACCGACGCGATGGGCTTCGGCGACGTGAAGTTCATGGCGGCGGTGGGTGCGCTGCTCGGCATGGAGAGCGTGCTGCTGGTCTTCTTCGTCGGCTGCGTCGCCGGTTCGCTCGGCGGCGTCGGCAACTGGCTGCTCGGGCTGCCCGAGGTCCTGCGCGAGGTGGGGCGGCACGCCCGGCGCCACGGCCGCGGCGCGCGCTACACCATGCTGGCCGCGATGCGGATCGGCTGGCGGCGGCGGCGCTTCATCCCGTTCGGCCCGTTCCTGTCCCTCGGCGTGCTGCTGGTCTTCGCCTTCCGCGGCGGGCTGATCGAGTTCCTGCTGCACGATTGGCCGCAGCTGGTGCAGGGACTGTTCGCCCACTAGAGCGGCCGCCGCACTGTCGCGGGGAACGGACATCCGATTCCCGTCGCGGGCGCCGCGGCCTTCATGCCGGGGAGTCGCCGCGCCGATGAGCCCACCGTGACTGCGCCGGCAGCGGGCCGGCGCGGCGGAGGGCCACCATGCTCATCATGCGCGAGCTGCTCGAACTCCTCGTTCGTCGCGGCGGCTCCGACCTCCACATCACCGCCGGCGCGCCGCCGAAGATGCGCGTCAATGGCGCGCTGCTCGACACCGAGTACGAGCCGCTCACCGGCGACGACATCAAGTCGATCGTCTACGGCGTGCTGTCGACCGAGCAGATCGCCCGCTTCGAGCGCGAGCTCGAGCTCGACATCTCCTTCGGCCTGCCGGGCATCGGCCGCTTCCGCACCAACGTGTTCGTGCAGCGCGGCTGCGTCGGGTCGGTGCTGCGCTTCGTGCCGGAGCGAGTCCGCGGCTTCGACGAGCTCGGCCTTCCGCGCGAGATCTGCGAGGAGCTCTGCCGCCTGCCGAAGGGCCTCGTGCTGGTCACCGGCGCCACCGGCTCGGGCAAGTCGACGACGCTCGCCGCGATGGTCGACCACCTCAACTCGACCCGCCCGCACCACATCGTGACCATCGAGGACCCGATCGAGTTCGTCCACAAGCACAAGAAGTCGCTGGTGAACCAGCGCGAGGTCGGACCGGACACGCACGAGTTCAAGAAGGCGCTGCGCGCGGCGCTGCGACAGGATCCCGACGTCGTGCTGGTCGGCGAGATGCGCGACCTCGACACGATCGAGGCGGCGCTCAGCATCTCCGAGACCGGCCACCTGACCTTCTCGACGCTGCATACGTCGGACGCGGTCCAGACCATCGGCCGCATCATCGACGTGTTCCCGGCCGGGCAGCAGGCGCAGATCCGGACGCAGCTCGCGTCGACGCTGTCGGCGGTCTTCTGCCAGCAGCTGCTGCCGCGCGCCAACGGCCGCGGCCGCGTCATGGCGTGCGAGATCCTGCTGTGCAGCCCGGCCGTCCGCGCGCTGATCCGCGAGGACAAGGGGCATCAGGTCTACAGCATCATCCAGACCTCGCGCAAGCAGGGCATGCGGACCATGAACCAGTCGCTGTCCGATCTCTATCGCGCCAACGAGATCTCCTACGAGGAGGCGCTCGCCCATTCGTCCGATCAGGGCGAGCTCGAGCGCCTGCTCCGGAGCACCTGAGCGCGATGTCGACCTACCATCGCAAGCTGCGCCAGATCCTGCTCAAGGAGGGGACCGTCGCCGAGGCCGCGTTCGACCAGGCGGTCGCGCAGTCGGAGCAGGCCAACCAGTCGGTCACCGAGACGCTGGCCCGGCAGGGCCTGGTGCAGCCGCGGGCGCTCCTCGGCCTGATCGCGCGGGAGATCGGCGTGACGCCGGTCGACCTGTCGCGCGTCACTCCGGCCGAAGACGTCAAGGAGTGGTTCCCCGAGGAACTGGCGAAGAAGCACTGCGTCTGCCCGCTGTCGAAGATCGGCGCCAGCGTCACGGTGGCGCTCGCCGATCCGTTCGACGTGGTCAAGATCGACCAGCTCCGTTTCGAGACGCACGCCGACATCCGGCCGATGGTGGCGCTCGAGGAGGCAGTGAAGGACGCGATCGCCCGCTGCTACGGCCCCGGCACGTCGGAGATGGTCGACCTGCTCGAGGGGCTGCACGACGAGGGGGTCGAGATCCGGGAGACGGCCGGCGACGCCGCCCACGACATCACCAGCGAGGCCGAGTCGGCGCCGGCGGTGAAACTGGTCAATGCGATGGTCTGGCAGGCCATCCGCGACAAGGCGTCCGACATCCACATCGAACCGTTCGAGAAGGAGGTCCGCGTCCGCTTCCGCCAGGACGGGATGCTGAAGGAAGTGCTGTCGCCGCCGAAGCAGATGGCGACGGCGATCATCTCCCGCATCAAGATCATGGCCGGCCTCGACATCGCCGAGCGGCGCAAGCCGCAGGACGGCAAGTTCCAGGTCAAGGCCGAGGGCCGCCAGATCGACTTCCGCGTCTCGACGCTGCCGGTGGTGCACGGCGAGAAGTCGGTGTTGCGCATCCTCGACCAGAGCAACCTGGCCGGCCAGCTCGACAACCTCGGCTTCGAGCAGAAGTGCCTCGACGACTACCGCCGCGCGATCAAGTCGCCGTACGGGATGATCCTCATCACCGGCCCGACCGGCTCGGGCAAGTCGACGACGCTCTACTCCGCGATCAACGAGATCCACTCGCCGAACGTCAACATCGTGACGGTCGAGGACCCGGTCGAGTACCAGATCCACGGCGTCAACCAGGTCCCGGTCAACCCGAAGCGCGAGATGACCTTCGCGGCGGCGCTCCGCTCGATCCTGCGCCAGGACCCGAACGTCATCCTGATCGGCGAGATCCGCGACAAGGAGACGATCGAGATCGCCACCAAGGCGGCCCTCACCGGCCACCTGGTGCTCTCCACGCTCCACACCAACGACGCCGTCGGCACCATCACCCGCATGGTCGACATGGGGCTCGACGCCTTCATGGTGGCGAGCTCGACGCTGCTCATCTGCGCGCAGCGCCTCGCGCGCAAGCTCTGCGAGCAGTGCAAGCAGCCGCTGCAGGTGCCGCTCGAGCGCCTGGTGTCGATGGGCGCGACCGAAGCGGAGGCGAAGGTCGCGACGATCTTCACGCCGACGCCCGACGGCTGCGGCCGCTGCGCGCGCGGCTACAAGGGCCGCTTCGCCGTGCTGGAGACGCTGCCGTTCACCGAGCCGGTGAAGCGCCTGGTCGTGAAGAGCCGCCCGCTGCAGGAGATCTCCGAGCAGGCGATCGCCGAGGGAATGATCACGCTGCGCCGCGCCGCGATGCTGAACGCGATGCGCGGCAAGACGTCGCTCGAGGAAGTCGCGCGCATCACGCTGGGCGGTCACTGAAAGGGGCGAGGGAGCAGCCATGCCGACCTTCAAGTACGCGGCGAAGACCAACGACGGGAAGCTGATCCGCGGCACGCTCGTGGCCGCGGCGCCGACCGAGGTCGTGGGCGAGCTGCGGCGCAAGAACCTCGTCGTCCTCGACGTCGAGGAGACCAGCCGCGCGAGCGGCAGCGCCGCCGCAGCCGGCCCGCGCATGGCCGCGCGGCCGGGCAAGGCGCGCAGCGACGAGCTGGTCATCTTCACGCGCCAGCTGTCGACGATGATCAGCGCCGGCATCCCGCTGCTCGAGTCGCTCGACGTCCTGGCCGGTCAGGTCGGCAACCCGGGGTTCGCCCGGACGCTGAAGCTGGTGGCGGACGACGTCCGCGGCGGCGCCGACTTCTCGACGTCGTTGTCGCGCCAACCGAAGGCGTTCGCGGCGATCTACTGCAGCATGGTCCGCGCCGGCGAGGTGTCGGGCCAGCTCGACGAGATCCTGGTCCGCCTCGCGGAGTACCAGGAGTCCTCCGCGAAGCTGAAGCGCGAGATCAAGGCCGCGATGACCTACCCGGTCATCTCGCTGTGCATGGTCCTCGGCATCACCATGTTCCTGATGATCGGCATCGTCCCGCAGTTCAAGCCGATCTTCGATTCGCTGCAGATCGACCTGCCGGTGCTGACCGCCACCGTCCTCGGCTGCTCCGAATGGCTGGTCGCGAACTGGCTGATCGCGATGGGGATCGGCGCGGCCGCCTTCTTCGGCCTGATGCTGGCCGGGCGGACCGAAGCGGGCGGGTTCGCGGTCGACTGGTTCATGCTCAAGATGCCGATCTTCGGCCAGCTGTTCCGCAAGGTGGCGCTGTCGCGCTTCTCGCGCACCTTCTCGACGCTGCTGCGCTCGGGCGTGCCGATCCTCGGCGCGCTCGAGATCGTCGCCAACACGTCGGGCAACCGCGTCATCTCGCGCGCCGTCCTCGCGGCGCGCGACTCGGTGCGCAACGGCAACACGCTGTCCGAGCCGCTGGACAAGAGCCCGATCTTCCCGCCGATGGTGACCCGGATGATCTCGATCGGCGAGAAGTCAGGCTCGCTCGAGCAGTTGCTCGAGAAGATCTCGACGTTCTACGACGAGCAGGTCTCGGCCGCGGTGAAGAGCCTGACGTCGATGATCGAGCCGCTGCTGATCGGCCTGATGGGCGGCCTGGTGGGCACCATCGTGTTCGCCGTGTTCCTGCCGATCTTCGAGATCCAGAAGAAACTTTCCGGTGGTTGAGCGGCGCAAGGGCGCGACTCGCCTCAAGCGGGGGGGGCGCCGCCGCCGAAGAAGAGGTCGCGCGCGATCGGGCGGTCCGGCCGCGTCGCAGGACGAATCACGAAGGAAATCGAGGGGTCACGCCTGCGGGGCGTCCTGGCGGGTTCCTTCCGGAACGCGGGCAATGGACAGGAGTCATGGAATGAAGAACTCGAAGGGCTTCACGTTGATCGAGTTGATGATCGTCGTCGCGATCATCGCGATCATCGCGTCGATCGCGATCCCGAACCTGCTCTCGGCGCGCCTCTCGGCCAATGAGACGGCGGCGATCGCCACGTTGCGCAACGTCGTGTCGGCGGAGTCGCAGATCCAGTCGCAGGGCGCGATCGACACCGACATCGACGGCATCGGCGAGCACGGCTGGTTCGCCGAGATGGCCGGCTCGGTCAACATGCGCGACTCGACCGGCGCGGGCGGCGGCCCGGTCCTCAATCCGCCGGTCCTCAGCGGTTCGCTCTCGGTCGTCAACGCGAACGGTTTCGTGAACAAGTCGGGCTACTTCTTCCAGATCTACCTGCCGGACGTGAACGGCGCCGGACTGGACGAGGCCAACGGCGGCGGTTCGCCGACCGGCGAGAACGCCGACCTCTGCGAGACGACCTGGTGCGCCTACGCGTGGCCGGCCGGCTTCAGCAACACCGGCAACCGTGCCTTCGTCGTCAACCAGACCGGCGACGTGCTGCAGACCAACAACCTCGCGGGCCCGGCCGGTTCGTACACGGCGACCACCACGACGCCGACCGGCGACGCGGCCTTCTCGGCTGCGGGCGTGATCACGGCGGCGCTGTCGATCGCGAACCTGCCCGCGGCGGCGCAGGACGGCAACGTCTGGGTCGTGGTGAACTGACCAGCAACTCCGCAGGCGTCTCGTCGGCCTGACCCCGACGAGCGCGTGACCTGAATCGTGCGCGAGCCCGGTGGGTGAGCCCCGCCGGGCTCGCGGCTTTGTCGCGGCGCCCCGCGCCGCGGGTCAGCGGCCGTCGGGGCGCGCCGGCGCGTCGCTGCTCGCGCCCTTACCCTCCTCGCGCAACCGCGTCGCCTTCTGGATCAGCGCGTCGGGCATCTGCGCGGCGTCGGCCGCGAGCACGTCCTCGAGCAGCTTCGCGCGCTCCGCTTGCGCGCCTTCGAGGCGGCCCCAGAGCGCGTCGAACGCGTGGTTCTTCATCAGGTGGTTCGGTTCCTCGAAAACCACCCGCCGCAGCGCCGGATTGACCGCGCTCGAGGGCTGCTTCGCCAGCGTGAAGATCGCCTGATGGCGCAGCTCATGGGGATAGCGCGCCTCGTTCAGCAGCTGGACGCAGAGCTCCACCACCGACGGATGCGGGTGGTCGGCGAAGAGCGCCAGCAGCTGGCAGCGCAGCGTCACCTCGCGGCCGCTGCCGAGCTTGGCGACATCGACGACGTCCTTCCACCACTTGTCCCCGTCGATCTGCTGCAGCGCCACCGCCCCGGCGAGCTTCAGGTTTGGCTCGTTGGTCGCGCGAACGAGCGCCGAACGGGCGAGATCGAACGCTTCGGTCGGCGCACCGCTCGAGAGCGGCGGCACCACCTGGCGCAGCAGGTACTCGATGAAGTCGACGTTCCGGTCCTTCTCGAATGGCTGCAGGTCGATTTCACGGCGGACGACGAAGACGGCTTGGTGGCCGAGGGCGATCAGGCCATCGCGGCAGCGTGCCACCTCGGTCTCGAGTGGCGTCACGTTGGTGCCCTGCCGCGCGAGTTCCGCCGTCAGCTCGACCACGGCATGCTTCAACCTGGCGAGCGCCTCGGCGGCGACCGGAAACGGGCTCTTCGGCTTGGTCCGATCGGAGCTGTCGGCGGGGGCGCTGGGTGCGGTCGGCCGGACCGCGGCAGCGGAGTCCGCAGATGGGGGGCCGGCGCTCGCCGGTTCCGCCGATGGTGCGCCGACCGCCGGCAGGGACTGCCAGCGCTGCCGGAGTTCGTCGAGGAACAGGCTGATCTGCGCCTGGCGATTCAGGGTCCCTTCGAGGTTGATGGTCAGTCGTTCGAGCCGGCCAGTCAATTCGGCGACGGCGGCATCCGGTTCGTTTCTCCTCAACAGCACCCCGACTACAAGGCCGGTCGTGATGAGTTGGAGCGCGATCAGCGCCCCGGCGAGCGATGGCTTCATGGCGACGGTGGGTTCCTCATGGCGTTCGGGGCTGCGATGGGCAGCGCGCGGTGAGCGATCGCGCCCGCCCGGGGGGTGGTCGGTCGTGCGGCAGCGGCCGGAACGGGAGGGCGGGGATGGTAGCCGTCCTCCTGCTCGGGCCGCCCCGCGCGACAGGCACATCCGTTGCGGCTCAGGCAGAACGCGTTCCAACTGGAGCGGTGTCGGCGAGGTCGGTCGCGACCGTGCGTTTTGACAGCATTTCAGGGCACCGATACCATGCCCCGCTTCGCGTCGCCCCGGGGGCACCCCCGGGGACGAGGGCGGAGCGCCCGAGGAATTGAGGTCAGGAGCTTTGCGAGGATGAACCGCACCCTTTGGTCTCGCTCCCGCGCATACGGACTCGTCGGCATCGCCGCCGGCGTGTCGGCCTCCGCGCTGGCTCTGTCGCTGGCCGCCTGTGGATCCGGCGGTGGGCAAGGCGGCACGCTGTCCGTGACCGGGACGATCTTCGGCTACGACCCGGCGACCGGGAACTTCGATGCGTCCGGGCAGCAGGGCGAGGCGCCCCTGATCCCGCTCAACATGTGCATCGTGTTCGACTTCTCGCAGGACATCATCGCGGCGACTGCGAACTCGAACTCGATCGTCGTGCAGGAGCTCGACACGTCGGTGTCGCCACCTGCCGCCGGCCCGCTCGCCGCAGCGACCTACACCGTCACCGGGAATCGGTTGACGATCTGCCCGCTGGTGACGTTCACCGACACGACGGCCATCTTCGGCTGGGGCGACGCGACCGACCCGAATCCGAAGACGTATCAGATCCTGTTCCAGACCGCCCCGTCGACCACCGTGATGAAGTCGATCAGCGGCAAAGGCGTCGCGTCGCGCGATCGCGGACCGTACCTGTTCCGCACGACTCAGCAGATCTTCGACCAGAAGCAGGGCGCGCCGATCCCGACGATGCGGCTGCTCCACCCGGTCAGCGGCGCGACGGTTGCGACGAATGCGGTGCCCACCAACCCGGTGCCGCTGATCGAGATCACGTTCGATGAGCCGGTGATCCCGTCGAGCGCGGTCGATCCCGGCGGCGTCGGAACCAGTTCGAACATCCACGTCGAACTGGATACCGACGGCGACACCAACACCACGGGCGATCGTGTCACCATCCCGGGCCTCTACTCGCTGTCGCAATCGGGAACCAGCGCCACGGTCCTCTTCGAGAGCCTGCTGACCGATCTGCCGACCGATCTTCCGACCGGCTGCACCTACGTGGTGACGGTCGACGGTTCGGTGCAGGATCTGTCCGGCAACAGCAAGGTCTCGGTGAGCAGCGATCCCGGAGCGGAGGATGTCTTCACCTTCGTCACGGTCCCGGGAGCAGCGACCACCCCGATCGCGGCGCTGGCCGAGAACTTCGACGATCAGGCGAACAACGACCTGAGTGCCTCGTCGGCGAAGTGGGGTGCCTCCTTCGTCGGCTTCCTGTCTCCTGGGATCGGCGGCGGGACCGGCGGCGATGGCGTCTTCGATCCGTTGAACGCGGGTTTCCAGACCTCGCCGCCCAGCGGCATCACCGTCAACGTCTCTGCCAAGCTGGTGCTCATGGCGACGGCTGACGGGCTCGGCGCGCAGCGCATCTATGAATTCACCAGCTTCTCCGTTCCGGGCGGCTGGACGGTACGGCCGGCGGCCGCCTCCATCTTCCCGCTGGCAATCCAGGTCTCGGGCAGCGCCACCATCACCGGGACGCTGAGCGTTGGCGGCGTCGCGGCCTCAGTGGTCACGGGATCACCGGTCGCCGGCGGCGCGGGCGGCGCTTCGCGCGCCGGCGGCACCGCCGGCGGCACCGGCGGCGCTCCCTCCGACGCGGCCGGCGCGACGCTGCTCTTCCCGAATCTCGCCATCGGCGGCACGCCGACGTTCCCGAACTACGCGTTCTCGGCGTCAGGCGCCGCGAATCAGGGCGTCTCGGGTCGCACCACGGCCCTCAACACGACGGCCTCCACCTTGACCGACGGCAACTACTCTGCGCAGATCGGTGCGCTGTCGGTCACCAATCTCTGGATCCAGCCGAACGTGGGTGCCGATGACTACCGGTTCGAGCGCTACCACACGGCGTTCAAGGTGGTCTCGGTCAATGGCTCCGGCGTCGTGACCGTCGTCTCCGATCCGACCAGCGCGGACTATCGCGGCGAGCTGGCGCAGGAAACCGAGAACCCCTACCTCGAGGGCGACGGCGCCGGCGGGTTCCGTGCGCCGCTGCTTGGCGAGGTCTTCGACGCTTACGTCATCGGCGAGCTGGCCGGCAAGCGCGGCGGCACGCTGTTCGACGTCGACCTCGACGGTGTTCTCGACGACGCTCTCGTGATCGACACGGCGGGCGGCGGCTCCGATCCGCAGGCCGTGATGCAGACGTTCCTCACCCTCGGTCGCTCCGGCGGCGGCGGTGGCGCCGGCGCCATCGCGGCCGGCAGCAGCGGCAGCGACGACCCGACCGTCACCAACGGGCCGGGCTTCTTCGGCGGCACCGGCAACAGCGGCGCGGCTGGCGGCGGCGCCTATCCGACCGCGACGCTGCTGAGCCGCGTCGATTCCGACACGCTCACGCTGACGACGCCGCTCTTCGATGACGGCAGCGGCAATCCCGACGCCGGCTTCGTCGGTTGGCTCATCAACCCGAACATCGCGCAAGGCAATACCTTCGCGATCGCATCGGTCGACAGCACGAGCCAGGTCACCATCACTCCGATCACCACTTCGACCGGCGCGACGATCAACCTGCTGACCACGTCGATGCCGCCCGGCAGCACGGTGCGGGTGACGGCGCCCTACTCGGTCGGCGGTGCCGGCGGTGGTGGCGCCGGCATGCACTGCGCGGGCAGCAGCAAGGTGCCGGCCAATCACACCGGGCACCCCGACCTGACCGACTCGCGCAATCAGAATGGCGCTGGCAACACGACCGGTTTCTACGACGATGACGGCGGCATCGCGCCGCCGAACCAGGTCCAGAACGGTCTCGAAGACTCGAGCGAGTCGATCTTCACGCTGCCGCGCTGGATCGTCGGCGGCGGCGGTGGTGGCGGCGCCGGCGTGCTCGACCTCGTCGTCGCCGGCAACGTCGACATCTCGGCGAGCGGTCAGATCCTCGCGGACGGCGGCGAGGGCGGTCGTTCCGATTTCGCCGGGACGACGGCGTCCTCGGGCGGGGGCGGCGGCGCCGGCGGCACGATCAAGGTCGGCTCGGGCGGCTCGATCGCAGTCGCCCTGGGCGGTCGGATCTCCGCTGCCGGCGGCGTCGGCGGCGCGGTCGGATTCGGGAACCCCGGCGGTGCCGGCGGTGCCGGTCGCATTCGCCTCGAGAATTCGCTCGGCAACCTGTCGCCGCTGAACTTCATCGGCGTCGGCACGCCGGCGCTCACGGCGGAGCACCTCGGCCGGTTTCCGGGTGGCGGCTCCAGCGTGGCGCAGTCGCTGTTCCTGCCGAGCGGAGCGCTCAATCCCGACTATCAGAAACTGACGATCTCCTACTCCGTCACCGAGGACGGGCTGCCCATCACCGCGACCTACGTCGTCAACGCCGACGGAACGATCGACACGGTGGCTTCCAACCCCGACGGCATCCCGTTCGACCTGCTGCTCAGCGCCACCGGCGCGGATCCGGCCACGGGCCTCGTCGATCCGGCGACCGCCACGGCGTTCGTCGATCCGACCACCGGTGGCTCGACGCTGGCCGACTACATCGGACTGCCGTTCCTCCGGTTCAAGATCGTCCTCACCGATCCGGTGACTCCGGTCATCATCGGTGGCAAGTCGTACACGGACGTCCGCATCGATTCGATCACGATCGACGTGAACAGCGTCAAGCCGTGACCGCGCAGTGAGTTCCGCGGGCGCGCGCGATCATCACGATCACGCGCGCCCGTTTTCGTTCCCGGAGCTTCGCCTCGAGGTGGCGGGTGCCTGTGTCGCCGGCGCCTTCCGCGGCCCATGCGGACTGGCCGTTGCCGCCGACGGTCGCATCGGGCGAGTCGCAGCGCACGCCGCCGGTCATGGGCGCGCCATCGACCTGCGCCCGTCCCGTTGCATCGCCATTCCCGCATTCGCGAATGCGCACGTCCACCTCGACCTGAGCTCGATTCCCGCGGAATCGCTGCCGCGCTCCGGGTTCGCGGACTGGATCGAGGGGCTGGTCGCGGCGCGCAACGCCAGCGGTTCAGCCGCGGGGTTCGAGCGCGCCGTCATCCGGGGCGCCGAAGAGCTGCTCCGCCACGGCTGCGCCGCGATCGGCGACATCGACTCGACCGGAGCGGCGTGGGCTGCGCTCCGCCGAACGCCGCTCGAGGGCGTCGTCTTCCGCGAATGGCTGGGCGCGACGGTCGGGCCCGCGCTCGCCGCGGCGAACGCGGCCGCGCTTGCCGAACGATCGGGTGCCGAGGGCGACCGTCTGCGATGGGGCATCTCTCCGCATGCGCCGTATTCGACCTCGGCGGAGGTCTACGCCACGGCCTTCGCATCGGCGCGGCAGCACGGTGTGCTCGTCACCAGCCACGTGGCCGAATCGAGGGAGGAGGAGGCCTACCTGCGCGAGCGCGCCGGACCGCTGGCGGAGTTGTTCCGCCGTTGGAACGTCGAACGGCGACCCGGCGGCGACGACGCCCTCTCGCCGCTCTCGCGCCTGGCTTCCCTGGGGCCGCCGCGCGGCTTCCTGGTGGTCCATGGCAATCTGCTGCCGGCAGCCGATCTCGATGCCTGCGCTCGCAATGGCTGGCCGCTCGTGCATTGCCCGCGCAGCCGCGAGTGGTTCGGCCACCCGTCGCCGCCGCTGGCGGAGGCAGCGCGGCGCGGGGTCCTTCTCGCGCTGGGGACCGACTCGCGCGCGAGCAATCCGTCGCTCGATCCGTGGCAGGAACTCGCGACCTGGCGTCGCCACGACCGCGAGCTCGCCGATCGCGCGCTCATCGCCGCCGCGACCCGCGGCGGCCGGGCGGCGCTGCAGCTGCCGCCGGCCGAGTTGCGCGACGGGGAGTGGGCGACGTTCCAGCTGGTCGAACCGGTCGACGGCGCCGATCTCGGCGCCGACGAGTGGCCCGCCGTCGCCGTGCGCGGTGGCCTGCGAACCGTCGCGCTGTTCATTCGTGGTCGCGTCGCGTGGCAGGCTGCACACCTGCCGTCGCTCGGAGGCGCCGACCTGCCCCCGCCCGGCTGACGCGGCGGCCGCGGCCGTCGATCGACCCCGGCTATCATCCCGCCCGTGCAGGCTGCGCTCGCGCGCAACCGGTGCGTCGCCGAAGGCGGCGCCTCGGACTTCACCTGCGGGATCGTCGGGCGGGGCACCCGTGGCCGGACCGATCGCGCTCATCTCGGACCTGCACTCGAATCTCGAGGCGCTCACCGCCGTCTTTCGCGACATCGACGCGCGACGGGTGAGCGACGTCTATTGCCTCGGCGACATCGTCGGCTATGGCCCGGAGCCCGAGCCGGTGATCGACCTGGTCCGCTCGCGCTGCAGCATGGTGCTGCGCGGCAACCACGACGACGCCGTGTTCGCCGGTGCCGAGGACTTCAATCCGATCGCCCGGCAGGCGCTCGAGACCAATCGCGAGATGATCCGGCCTGGATTGTTCAAGCCGGCGGCGAAGCGGGCGCGCTGGAACTGGCTGCAGTCGCTCGAGCCGAGCGAGCGGCGCGGCGACGTCCTCTTCGTGCACGGTTCGCCCCGTGACCCGGTGCGCGAGTACGTGATGAAGTCGGACGTCGTCTTCGCTCCGCAGAAGATGGAGGAGATCTTCCAGCGGCTGCCGCGGCTCGGCGTCTTCGGGCACACCCACCAGCCAGGCGTGTTCGTCGAGGGGGGCGGTCACGCGACGCCGGAGGAACTCGGCGGCCGCTACGTGTTCGGCCGGCAGAAGGCGTTCATCAACGTCGGCTCGGTCGGGCAGCCGCGTGACGGCAACGTCGCCGCCTGCTACGCGCTGCTCCACGACGATCGGATCGAGTGGTGGCGCGTCCCCTACGACATCGCCGCCGTGCAGGCGAAGATCCGGCGTCTGAAGGGGATCGACGATCTCTGCGCCGAGCGGCTCGTGCTCGGCCGCTGACGCGCGCGGCCCTCCGTTCGGCGCTCGCTCCGGAATCCCGCTCGGGCGATCAGCGCCGAAGCGACTTCAATCCGTCGCGACCCGGCCACGGGTCTCCCGGGGCGAACTCGACGGCGGTCTGCGCGACGCCGTAGAGCGCCAGCATCCTCGTCGTGTGGGGATCGGCGAGATCCGGCGGGTCACCGGCGACCGGCAGCACCAGTCGATCGGCATACCAGGAGACCTGGATCGGGTTGAGGCCGGTCGCAGCCGGGATCAGCACCACCGGCACGTCGCGGCCGGCCTTCGCCGCAAGCTCGCGCCCGAGCAGGTGCGAGGAAGGTCGCGTCGCGTCCGGCGTTCCCCGTGGCAGTGAATCGGCACCGAGCCAGATGAACGCGGTGGCGAGGAAGGCCGCGAGCAGGGCCCCCGCGCCGCGGCCGGCGCGCCGCAGGCCGGTCGCGGCCGAACCGGCGACCGGCAGGAGCAGCGTTCCGAGCAGCGCGGCGCTGCCGCCAAGCGGCAGCAGCCAGTAGAGCTGGAAGTACGGGTGATCCCACGCGCGTGCCCGCGGCAGCAGGCCCGCCCCCAGCGCCAGCAGCGCGGTGACTCGAACGAACCGCTTCAGCGCCGGATCGCCGCCCGGCAGGAGCGCGCGCAACAGGCCGAGCAGGAGCACGACCTCGCCGAGCGGCGTCAGCAGCGACCGGAGGTGGTCGCGCACGGTGGCCAGGTACAGCTCCGTCGTCACGTCCGCCGGCAGTTGCCAGATCTGCAGCACGTTGCCGAGGACGCCGAGGTCATCGCCGTGGCCGTGCCGCGACAGCGCAAGGTGCTTCCAGAGGAGGATCAACGCGACCAGGGTGATCCCGACCAGCGGCCAGCCGAACAGCCGGCGCCGGCCGCGTGGCCCGCACAGGAGCCGGTCGAGGAACAGCGCCACCAGCGCCAGCGCGGCGAGGAAGTCGAAACAGAGTGCGGCCGTGACGGCGACGCCCATGACGAAGCTGCCGGCCACGCCGACCTCGTCGCGCGTCGCCAGGACGAGGAAGAGGCCGCAGGCGGCCATCGTCGGCACCGGGTAGTCGAGCTGGCTGGCCCAGTAGAGCCCGCCAGGCGGCGCCGACATCACCACGATCGCCAGCGCGGCGACCCATGCGCCGCCGGCGCGACGGGCGGCAGCGGCCACCGCCAGCAGCGCGAGCGTCGCGAACAGCAGGGCCACGCCGCGCGTCACGCGCTCGTGCGTCCCGAACAGGTGCAGCGCCGCGGCCGTGAACAGCGTGATGCCTGGCGGGTGGTGGTCGTACCAGAAGTAGTCGGCAGGAGCGACGTCGGTCGGGTTCAGGTTCGGCCAGCCGCCGGTCGCGGCCAGCCCCTCGCGCAGCAGGTTGCGTGGCAGCAGCGTGTGGAGCGCGTCGCTGGCGCCTTTCAGGTCGTCGCCGAAGGGCCAGTCGATTCCCAGCGCGCTGTCGGTCAGCGCCGGGTCGGGGGCGCCGACGTAGACCGGCTTGACCCATGCCCGCACCAGCACCGAGAGGGCGAGCAGCAGGCCGAGAAGGAGGGTCGAGCGCGACATCGCGGCAGGAGTATAGTCCGCCGCGATGAGCGAACCCGGCCATCGCGCGTCGTGCGTCGTCGTGCTCATCACGGCGCCCGACGCGGACTCCGCCGCACGCATCGCCGCGGCCCTGATCGAGGAACGCCTCGCCGCCTGCGTCGGGCGCCTTGGCCGGATCGACTCCCGGTTCCGCTGGGACGGGAAGCTCGAGAGCGCCAGCGAGGAACTGCTGCTGGCGAAGACGACCCGCGAGCGCATCGACGCGCTGGTCGAGCGGGTCCGGGCGCTCCATCCGTATCAGGTCCCCGAGATCATCGCCTTGCCGATCGTGGCAGGCTTCGAGCGCTATCTCGATTGGGTCCGTGCGGAGACGACGCCCGCGGCGCCCGACCGGCAGGACCCATCGCCGCCGAGTCGCGTGGAATGACGGGCGGCGACGACCTTCCGGCGGATGGCGGCGGCCAGGCGCTCGCCGCCCGCGCGCGGCCGTTGGCGATCGTCGCCGGACCGCTGGCCTGCGCTCTCGTGCTCGTCACCGCGCCGGGCGACCTTGCCGGAGCGCCGCTGCACACGCTCGCCGTGGCGGTCTGGGTCGCGCTGTGGTGGGTGCTCGAGGCGTTGCCGATCGCCGCGACCTCGCTCCTGCCGCTGGTGCTGCTGCCGGCATTCGGGATCAAGTCGGCGGGCGACGTGGCGCGGCTCTACATGGAGGACCTGCTGATCCTCCTCCTCGGCGGCTTCCTGCTGGCGCTCGCGCTCGAACGGTGGGGGCTGCATCGGCGGCTCGCGCTGGCGACGCTCGCGCTGCTCGGCGGGGCGCCACGGCGATTGGTGGTCGGCTTCGCGCTCGCGGCCGCGCTCCTGTCGATGTGGATCAGCAACAGCGGCACGACGCTGGTGCTGCTGCCGATCGCGCTGGCGGTCGGGCAGCGTCTCGGCCGCGAGCTGCCGCCCGCCGCCGCCACGCGGTTCGAGCGCGCCGTGCTGCTGGCCATCGCTTTCGGCGCCACCGCCGGCGGTCTCGGCACCTACGTCGGCACGCCGCCCAACCTGGTCTTCCGGGAACGCTACGCCCGCGACTTCGGCGCCGGCAGCGTCGGCGGACCGCCCGAGATCACCTTCCTCGACTGGATGGTCGCCTTCGCGCCGCTGGCGTTGCTGCTTTCGGTGCTGATCGGCGGCGTCCTGGCCATCGGACTGCCGCGCGTCGACGGCGCCGCCACCCGCGCGGTGGTGCGCGCCGAACGCACGCTGTTGCCGCCCTGGTGCGCCGGCGAACGGCTGGTCGCGCTGCTGTTCGCCGCGGCGGCCGTGCTCTGGATCACCCGCGAGCCGTTCACCGTCGGCGCGCGCGACTGGTTCGGCTGGGCGCAGGCGTCCTGGCCCGGCGGCATCGAATGGAAGAAGGGCACGATCAGCGACGGCACGGTGGCGATGGCGCTCGTGCTGCTCTGCTTCGTCGTCCGCGTCCGGCCCGCGGTCGGCATGCGGGAGCATGCAGCCGGCGCCCGGGTGCCACTGCTCGAATGGAACGAGGCCGAACGCCGGATGCCGTGGGGGATCCTGCTGCTGTTCGGCGGTGGCTTCGCGCTCGGCGACGCCTTCAAGACCAGCGGGCTGTCGGAGCATCTCGGCCATGCGCTGGCCGGTGCGCTCAGCGGCACTCCCGAATTCGTCGTCGTGCTGGGGACCTGCCTGTTCGTCGTCTTCGTCTCCGAGTTCATGAACAACACCGCGTGCGCGCAGGTCCTGCTGCCGATCCTGGGGGCGGTGGCGCCGCGGCTCGGCCTGCCGCCGGCGCTGCTCCTCGTGGCCGCGACGCTGGCGGCGAGCTGCGGCTTCATGATGCCGGCCGGGACCGCACCGAACGCGATCGTCTTCGCCACGCGGCGGCTGCGCATCGGCGACATGGCGCGCGTCGGCCTGCTGCTCGACCTGCTCTGCGCGCTGCTGGTCACGGGGTGGCTCCTGTTCGTGGCGCCGCGCCTCGGCTTGCCGCTCGGACGCTGAACTGCGCCGCGCCCGGATCCCGCTCGTGCTCCGGCTCCCGGCAGGCGAGCGCCTGGGCGAGGTGGGGCAACTCGATCGCGGTCGAGTCGGCGAGGTCGGCGAGCGTCTGCGCGACGCGCAGCAGCCGATGGTGGGCGCGCAGCGACAGGCGCAGCCGATCGATCATGCGCGCCAGCCAGTCCTGCGTCGCCGGCGACAGCGCCGCCTCGATCCCGAGCAACCGCGCGGCCGGCAGCTCGGCGTTGAGGCAGCCGTCGTTGCGGGCGAGGGCCCGCGCGCGCACGGCCGCCACGCGTGCGCGGACTTGCGCCAGGCGCGACGTCCCGCGCGAAGGGCGGCGCCGCTCCGCCGGCACGAACGGCACGCGCACCGAGAGATCGATGCGATCGAGCAATGCCCCGGAGAGGCGCGCGCGGTGGCGCTCGATCACCGCCAGCGAGCAGCTGCAGGCGCCATCCGGCTCGCCGGCGTTGCCGCACGGACAGGGGTTCATGGCCGCCACCAGCAGGAAGCGGGTCGGGAAGGCGAGCGACCGGCCGGCGCGCGCCAGCACGATGCGGCCATCCTCGAGCGGCGCACGCAACAGCTCGATCGCCTCGCGGCGGAATTGCGGCAGCTCATCGAGGAACAGCACGCCGCGGTGCGCCAGCGTCAGCTCTCCCGGCCGCGGGACCTGCCCGCCGCCGGAGAGGCCGACCTGGGTGACCGAACAGTGGGGGCTGCGCATGGGTGGCCGCAGCGGCGCCTCGCGCGGTGGCAACCCGGCCGCCGAGTGGATGCAGGAGACCTCGAGTGCCGTCGCCTCGTCGAGGTCGGGAAGCAGCGCGGCGAGGCTCTTCGCCAGCATGCTCTTGCCGGTGCCGGGCGGGCCGGTCAGCAGCAGGTGGTGGCCGCCGGCGGCGGCGATCGCCACCGCCGATTTCGCCTCGTCCTGGCCGACGATCGAATCGAAGCTCGTGTCAGTTGCGGGTTCACTGGGTGGTGGCGGCGGCTCCGCGATCACGAATGGCCGCTCCCCGCGCAGCAGCCGGACCACCTCTTCCAGCGAGTCGACGCCGACCACGGCGAGGCTGCGGACCAGCGCCAGTTCCGGCAGCAACGCGCGTGGCGCCAGCAGCGTCCGCCCCTCGCGGCGCGCCAGCAGCGCCACGGGAACGGCGCCGCGTACCGGCCGCAGGCGCCCGTCGAGCGCCAATTCGCCGAACAGGAGCGGTTGCGCCAGCGCCGATCGCGGCAGCTGATCGGTCGCCGCCAGCACCGCGCAGGCGATCGGCAGGTCGAGCCCGGGGCCGACCTTGCGCGTCTCCGCCGGCGCGAGGTTGATCAGCAGCGATCGGTCGGGGAAGTGGAGCGCGCTCGCCTTGATCGCCGCCGCGACCCGTTCCCGACTTTCGCGCAGGGCGGAGTCGGGCAGCCCGATGATCTTCACCAGTCCGAGCAGGCCCCGCAGCAGCCGCACCTCCACTTCGACCGCCAGGGCCGCGAGGTCGTGCAGCGTCGCCCCGCGGGCCGAGGCCTGCGCCTCGACCGCGGCTTCATCGATCGGTTCGGGTTCCATGGCGGCATCGACGCCGGCCATGGGCGCGGGTGACGGCGCGCCAGGAAAAAGTCCGACGGCCGGCCGGACCGCGCCGACCGGCGCGCGTCAGTTCGCGCGCCCGGCGATCGGCGGCAGCGTCCCGCCCTGCCGCGCCCACCAGGCGCGCCAGGCGGCGGCATCGACGCCGAAGTCGGCGCCGGTCAGCCGTCGCAGCGCGCCCAGCGCGACCTG
>Ga0194131_10001870_pt1 | contig 35329 bp, 37 predicted proteins | sample TA2KigO120mmetaG_FD_148631 | JGI IMG/M metagenome (GOLD analysis project Ga0194131, IMG submission 148631) | Freshwater microbial communities from Lake Tanganyika, Tanzania - TA2015053 Kigoma Offshore 120m | ecosystem: Environmental > Aquatic > Freshwater > Lake | place: Tanzania: Lake...
CGTTGATCGAGAGTCCCGGCGGCACCGATCTCGCGATGCTGCTTCTCACGACCGGCCGACGGCCTGACATGCGCTGGTTCGAAGCCGCGCCGCCGAAGGCGATCGGGGTGGAACAGGCGATCGAGCAGCAGCGTTGGCGCCTGGGTCTGCGCGCGGACTCGCCACGGCTCGGAGCCCTCCGTGCGGCGATCGTGCGCCGAGTCGATGACCGGGGCCTGGTGACGCTGCGCGGGGGAAGGAGCAGGACCGCGGTCATCGTCTGGGAGCCGCGCCCGGCCTGAAGCCGCCGCGCACCATGGGAGTGTGCTGCGCCCGCGAATCGGGGGAGGGTGTTCGCTTGATCCGGGCGCCGTCCCGTCGTTCGCTCGGCGACGTGTCCTGACGCGGCCACGGCACCGCCGGTGAGCGGGTACCCTTCCGCCGTGCCGGGGTGGAACGCGAGCGCCGAGGTGACCGCGTAGGTACGACGACCGCGGCGATCGAGACGGGCCGGCCGGGCCACCTCGGGCGAAACTTCGACTTTCTCCGCCTCTGGATGGGGCAAGTCGCCTCGGCACTGGGAAACGGGATCTCGCTCGTCGCGACGCCGCTGCTCGTCCTGGCGCTCACCGACTCGCCGGCGCTCGCCGGGCTCGTCGCCGCCGCGCGTACCGCCCCGTATCTCATGCTCGGCCTTCCGGCTGGAGCGTTGATCGATCGACTCGACCGGAGGACGATCCTCATCCTGTGCGATGTCGCGCGATTCCTGGCGATGGGCTCGGTGCCGATCGCGTGGGTCGCGGGCACGCTCGAACCGACACAGTTGATCGTCGTCGCGCTCGTGCAGGGGGTTGCGGTCACCTTCGCAAATCTCGCCCAGGTTGCGGCGCTGCCGCGCCTAGTGCGGCGCGATCAGATCCCCTCGGCGCAGGCGCTCAATGTGTCCTCGCAGGGAGTCGCCTCGCTCGTCGGCCCGGGACTGGGTGGTCTCGTCGTTGGCTTCGGCGCCACGCTGGCCGAGGGCGCGGTGATCGCGTTCGGCGTCGACTCTCTCACCTACATCGTCTCGGCGGCGATGTTGCTCTCGATCCGCAAGCCGTTTCAGATCGATCGGACCGGTGCAACGGTAGGGATGGGGCAACAGATCGTCGAGGGGCTCCGGTTCCTCTGGACCGATCGGCCGATCCGTCTGCTCGCGATCGTGAACATGATCCACCGTTTCTGCATCGGCTCGGTCGTTGTGCTGGCCGTGGTCGTGTTCGCGCGGGACGTGCTGGCGGTGGGTCCGTCGGTGATTGGCCTCATCGTCGGCGCGGCGGGCGCGGGCGGCCTGCTCGGCTCCATTCTCGCGCCGGTGGTGCGGCGGACGGTTTCCGTCGGTTGGAGCATGGTGGCGACGATCCTTCTCCACGGGGTGGGGATCGCTCTGGTGGCGCTGTCGCGCGATGTCGCACTGGCCATGGCGGGCATGGCGGTCGTGGGGATCGCCGAGGCGATGACGAGCGTCATCCAGGTGTCGTACCGACTGGCAACGATCCCCGATGCGCTGCAGGGACGGGTGAACTCCGTCTACAGGATGGGGTCGTTCGGGGCGATGACGGGTGGGACGGCGCTGGCCGGGTTCCTCGTCGAGACGCAGGGGGCCGGCGCCGCGCTTTGGATGATGGCGGCCTACATCCTGACGATCGGAGTCGGGGTGGGGCTCTCGGGAGTGCGGAGGCTGTGATGTCAGCGCGAGTGCGCTCCGAGCCCACGATCTTCCGATGCCGCGAGCAGCGCCCGTCCGACCCACCCAGGCGAAGCCGCGGTGACGGCAGCGATTCATCGATCGTCCGGATTGAGGGGATGCACCCGACCCGAACCACTCGGAGGCGCTCCGGTGCGGCGGTCGCGTCGGACGCGCCGATCGGCCGATAGACTTCCGATCCGTGGAGCAGCGGTCCCTCGGCACCACCGGCCTGAGGGTCTCCGCGCTCGGGTTCGGCTGCGGCGCGGTGGGCGGACTGATGGTCCGCGGCGACCCGGCCGAGCAGCGTCGGGCCGTCGTTTCCGCGCTGGAGGCGGGGATCACCTATTTCGATACCGCGCCCGGGTATGGCGACGGTCGGTCGGAGGAGAACCTCGGCCGGGTCTGGCGCGATCTGCGCCCCTCCGGCGTCGTGGTAGGGACGAAATTCCGGCTCGATGGCGCCGATCTCCGCGACATCGACGGGGCGATCTGCCGATCGCTCGGCGCCAGCCTGGCCCGCCTCCAGTTCACGCGCGTCGATCTGCTGCAGGTGCACAACCAGATTGGCTCCGGCGACCGGGCGCTGCCGCCGGAGATCGTCCTCGGCCCGGTGATCGAGACGCTGCACCGCCTCCGCGAGGAGGGATCCATCGGCCACTTCGGCATCACCGGGATGGGCGATACCGCCGCCCTTCTGCGCGTTGTCGACTCGGGGCAGATCGCCTCCACTCAGGCGTACCACAACGCGGCGAACCCGAGCGCGGGGTATGCCGGCCGCGCCGCCGGCGGGCAGGACTTCGCCGGACTCATCGGCCGCGCGCGCGAACGGGGAGTCGGAGTCATCGTGATCCGTCCGCTCGCCGCCGGGGCGTTGGCCGGGGACGCGCCGGTCCACCCGAACGCCTCGCGCGAGACCGGCGCGATGGGCGGGACGACGTTCGCCTCGAACCTCAGCCGGGCCGAGCACCTCTCCGCGCTCGCAACGCAGTACGCCGCCGGCCCGGTGGATCTGGCGCTCCGGTTCGCCATGTTCACGCCGGGCGTCTCGACGACGATCGTGGGCTTTTCGGAGATGAGGCACCTCGAACAGGCGATCCGCGTTGCCGAGGCGGGTCCGCTGCCGGAGGTGGCGATCCAGGGCATCCTCGCCGCCGCCTGAGCGGCGTTGCCGCGAACGAAGGTGGTTCGATCGATCGCGCTTTTCTCCTCCCCGGCGGCCTCGCATCTCGTGGCACCGACGCGAGCGGGTCAAGGTGAGGCGAGCGCCGCGGCGATCCGTGCCGGTTCGATGGACAGATGGCGGCACTCACCGTCCGCATCGGCCTCTCCTACGCGCGTGAAGGCTCGAGGCGGTGAGCCGTGCCGCGGTATCAGTGGCTCCGCATTGCGCGAATCGTGCTGACCACCGCGCCACCGGCCGTGGCGAGGTTCGTCGGGCCCGTGCACCGCGCGAATGGAGGGACCTGTTACCGACAGGGGCGATGGCCCAGAGCACGACAGGGCCCGCCGTTTCCGGATCGCCGTTGCCCTACGGCGGTCCGGGCGATGGCGCGCGCGCTCCATCGGGTGCCGCGGCGAGCCGCAGTACGCCCGCCGCGAGCATCGCGATCAGCGCCAGCGCCCACCAGATCGGCACGTAGGTACCGAGGCCGTCGTAGAGCGCGCCGATGCCGATCGGAGCGAGCGCCCGCGCGACCGCCCCGGAGGCGACCATAGCGCCGCTGATCGCGCCGTAGTGGACCCGACCGTAGACCTCGGCTAACAGCGCCGGCCGCGCCGTCGTCAGCGCGCCGACGGCGGCGCCGAACACGATCGCAAAACCGAAGATACCCACTTCGCCGGGGATCAGGAGAAGGATCCCGAGCGCGAGCGTCTGCAGGATGTAGAGCAGCGCCGTCAGGTGGCGCACGGGCACGCGATCGGCCAGCGGGCCGAAGACGATACGCGCCGGGGACTTCATGGCGCCAATGAGTCCCGCCGCGGCCGCGGCCAACGCCGGGTCGTGACCCAGCCCCACCAGGTACGGCACGAAGTGGACGTGCTGGGCGATTGCGATGATCGTGCCGAGCGAGAACGCGAGTGCGAGCCACCAGAAAGCCGACCCACCGAGCGCCGCGCGGACGCCGATCGCGCGCTCCGGCCGCGCTGCCGCGACGGCCGGCGGATCGTCGTCGACTGTCAGGCCGAGATCTTCTGGCCTCCGCCGCACGACCAGCGCGTGGAGCGGGATCGTAACGATCGCAAGGAGCAGCGCCAGGGTGACGAGCGTGCCCCGCCAGCCCTGTGCGATGACCAGCCATGCAGTGAGGGGCAGGAAGATCGTTGAGGCGAAACCCGCCATCGTGGTGATGACCGTCATTGCCTGGCCGCGGCGGCGCCGAAACCATGCCGCCGCGACCGCGAAGGAGGGCTCGTACAGCACGAGCGCCATCGCCAGGCCGATCGCAACCCATACCGCGTAGAACGACGCGAGGTCGCGCACCGTGGACCAGGCGAGCAAAAGAAGGACCGAGAGGATCGAGCCGACGGTCATCAGGGCGCGCGCGCCGTGGCGATCGATCCAGCGCCCCACCGGGAATGCCGCGAGGGATGAGACCGCCAGCGCCAGCGAGAAGGCGCCGGTCACTTCGGCGCGCGACCAGCCCAGCTCGGCCTGCATGGGGATGATGAGGACGGAGTACGCGTAGTAGACGATGCCCCACGAGGTCGTCTGGGTGATCCCCAGCACCATGACGAGCGGCCAGCCGTAGTAGAAGTCGCGGCCGAAGAGACGCACTCGCGGGTCGATCAGCCCCGGCAGCAGGCGTCGTCGCAGCAGCGTGACGCGGTCGCCACCGTCACTGGCCGATGCGCTGGATCACCATCGCAGCAGGTGCTCCCGCAACCACAGCTCGCGACTTCGGACGATGGCGCGGGTTGTGGCATCGTGACCGGAATCGTCAGCGTGAGATCTCCTCGGCCCCGACCGATCGCGGGGCCGAGGAGCGACAGCGGTTCTCCCCGCGCTCCGGCCGTGCCGGCACCGCAGCATCCCTCGCCGGCGCCACGTTCTCCAGACGAGCAGACCCCCGTCTCCGGCAGGACCAACTCAACCCGTTCGGCACTGGCGACATCGCCGGCCAGTGCCGCCACCACCGAGCGGACCTGCTCGTACCCGGTTCGCATGATGAAGGTCGGTGCCCGGCCGTAGCTCTTCGCGCCCACGAGGTAGAGATTCGCCTCGGGATGCGCGAGCTCCCGGTGCCCGTGCGGCGGCACCGATCCGCAGGAGTGGAAGTTCGGATCGATGAGCGGTGCCAGGCGGACAGGGCTTTCCAGCGCGGGATCCAGTTCCAGGCGCACCTCGCCCAGCATCGATAGATCCGGGCGGAAGCCGGTTGCCACGATCGCCTCATCGTAGGGACCGATCTCCTGGTCGCCGTCCGAGAGGGCGATCCCACCGGAAACTCGCCGTACCGCGGCGGTGGCGAAGCCAGTTCGCAGGGAGACGATGCCTGCGGCGACGAGCGCGCGCGTCCTTGTCCCGATGCCACCACGGGCCGGCAACCCATCGGCGCTGCCCCCGCCGAAGAGCGCTCCTCCGGTATCCCGTCGGATCGCCCAGTCGGTCGCGGTCCTCGGTGCGACGCGGCGCAGTTCGGCGAGGTCGAAAATGGCGTGCATGGCGGAATGCCCGCTGCCGACGACCACCACGCGGCATCCAGTGTACCGGTCGCGGTCCGCTCCGAGGATATCCGGGATGCCGTAGGCAATACGATCGGCCAACTCGACCTCGCCGAGCGCGGCTACACCGTCAGCACCGAGGGGATTGGGCGTACCGTAGGTGCCGGACGCATCGATGACCGCGCGAGCGAGAACCTCCCGCTCTCCACCACTGGTCGCATAGCGGAGCACGAACGGGGCCTCCTCCCGTCCGCGCGTCTTCGTCCTGTCCAGGCCGCGGCGTCGCACCGAGGTCACCGTGGCACCGTACCGGATGCGGGGTGAGATGGCCGGGTGGGCCGCCAGGGGCGCCAGGTACTGTTCGACCAGCTCCGCGGCGGTCGGCAGTTCCTCCGGTATCGGTGCCTGCCATCCCGTTGCCGCCAGCAACCGAACCGCGGCAGGGTCGGTGTTGTAGACCCACGGCGAGAAGAGACGCATGTGACTCCATGCGCTCACGTGCGCGGCGACCTGGTCGCCCGCCTCCAGGACGATGTAGGAAAGCCCCCGTTCAACGAGGTGTGCGGCCGCGGCCAGGCCGACCGGTCCGGCGCCGATCACGGCGACGGGCAGTGAAGCACGCGCGGATACCATATGTGCGGTTCCTTCCCTCACGCCGATCTATGCGGCGCAACAGACAACTTCGGTTGTCGCCATCGGCGCGGGACGGCCCGCGGCCGGGGCGACCAGTCGGCGCACCTGGGCAGCGACCAACGAGGAGAACGGGACGCGATCGTCGGTGCGCCCCTGGATGCTCGGCAGGCGGTGCCGCGCGGCCGCGGTGGTGAAACCTGCACTGCACCGGACGGTCTCCATTTCGAGATCGAACCAGTCCGTCATCGCGAGCCTCCTCACGTGCATTGCATCGATACACATCAATGTCTTTCCCGACAGAGATCAGGCGAGGTATCTCCTCAGTCCCTCCAGGGCGGCCGGACTCAGCCGGTAGTAGACCCACACGCCGCGCTTCTCGGCGAGGACGATCCCCGCCTCGCGCAGGATCTTCAGGTGATGCGAAACGGTCGGCTGCAGGACCGTGCAGCATGCCGAGAAGTCGCACTGGCAGACCTCGCCGTCCTCGCGCAGCTGCAGGACGATCCCCAGCCGCGTCTCATCCGAGAGTGCCTTGAACAGGCGCGCCTCCGTCTCAAGGAACGGCCAGCGCTCCCGCGCCGGTTCGCGCGACGGCCGACGCGCCTCAGCGGTTGTCGCGTCGCAAGAAACGGCCGAGAGCCCTCGGATTTCGGTGTCGGTCATCGAGCCAAAGTGTAAATAGACACATTGATACCTGTCAATATCCTGGAGCGGTGGCTCTCCGGGCGGGCGACCACCAACGCCCCACGCGCCCAAGCAATAGCATTGCCGCGAGGCGTCGTGTAGATGCCGTCTGGAGGGAATGATGCCCGAGGGTCTGGCCGCGGTGACTCAGCCCGGCAGTCGGGAGATGCGGGTTGTCGCCTACCCCGTGCCCGAGCCGCGCCCGGACGAGATGATCGTTCGGGTGACCATGGCCTGCATCTGCGGATCGGACCTGCATATGTGGCGGGGCGAGGTGCCATGGTTCCAGCCGGCGCCGGGCATCCAGGGGCACGAGATGATCGGGCGGATCGAATCGCTCGGCGCCGATCGGCAGACCGATAGCCTCGGCCAGCCGCTCGCGCCCGGCGATCGGGTCGCGTATTCCTACTTCACTCCGTGTGGCATCTGCCCGGCCTGCCTCAACGGGGTCAGCGGGTGTCCGAATCGATACCGCGCACGCAATAGCGTCACCGCGGATGTGCCGCCCCACTTCCTCGGTGCCTTTGCCCAGTACTACGTCCTGCGCGCCGGACAGTGGGTCTTCAAAGTTCCAGACGATCTGCCCGACGAGACGGTCGCGCCGCTGAACTGCGCCCTCTGCCAGGTCGTCTTCGGACTGAATCAGATCGGCGTCACTCTCGGCGATACCGTCGTGATCCAGGGCGCTGGCGCACTCGGCATCTATGCCTGCGCCGTGGCGCGTGATATGGGTGCCGGGCGGGTTATCGCGATCGATGCGATCGAGGAGCGACTCGCGCTGGCGCGCGCTTTCGGCGCCGACGAGACGATCAATCTCCGCGAACTCGCCACCCGCGAGGCTCGCGTTCGTCGAGTCCGAGAACTCACCTGCGGCGCCGGTGCGGACCTGACCGTCGAGGTCGTCGGGATCGCGGGGGTTGTCCAAGAGGGTCTCGAGATGACTCGCGTCGGCGGGCGCTACCTCTGGATGGGGAATATCGTTCCCGGCATGACGGCCGAGATCGTGCCGCACGATGCGGTCCGGCAGCCGAAGACGATTCGGGGCGTCCTCGCGTACGATCGATGGGTCATTCCCCGCGCGCTGGACTGGGTCAACCGTGCACGCGATCGCTATCCGTTCGATCGTATGGTGGGGACTCGCTTCCCCCTCACCCGGATCAACGAGGCGTTCCAGCACGCGGAGTGGGCCGCCGGGAGCGGCAGTGTCGCCCGCACCGTGATCCTCCCGTGAACGCGGCAGCGAAGTGGTGCAAGCCCCGCTCGGCGTGGTATGACTGACCGATGGATGCACTGACCGAACTTGTGCGTGTCGCGGGCCGGGCGCTGGATGACGTAGTGCCGGCGGGCCCATACGCGCGGCCGGACTACACGCGGGCGGAGCGGACCGGCATCCCCGAAGTGATCCTGGCTGAGACGAAGGCGGACGACGATCTCGTCCGGATCGTGGAGGGCTTCCTCGATCGACGAGCGCGGGCGATCGTGTCCCGTGCACGACCGGAGCAGCGTGCGCTCCTCCAGGTCGGTTTCCCGGGCGTGGCCTACGAGGAGTACGGTCGCGGGCGCACCGTCGTTTTGCGGCGATCGGGCGGTGACGCGCCTCCGACGGGTGGCGATGTCGGCATTCTCGCTGCGGGGACCTCGGATCTGCCGATTGCCGAGGAGGCCGCGGTGATCGTCCGCGAGATGGGCTGCCGGGTCACCACCGCGTACGACGTCGGGGTGGCCGGCATCCATCGCCTCGTGGAACCGCTGCGCGCCATGACAGCGGGTGGCCTCGACGTATTGATCGTGGCCGCGGGAATGGATGGCGCCCTGCCCTCGGTTGTGGCCGGTCTGGTGGCCGTGCCGGTGATCGGTCTTCCCGTCTCAGTCGGCTATGGCCTGGGCGGCCAGGGTGTCGCGGCGCTCATGTCCATGCTCCAGACCTGCGCGCCAGGTCTGGCAGTGGTGAACATCGATAACGGTGTCGGCGCGGGGGCCACCGCCGGACTCATCGCCCGCCGGGCCGCGCTGGCTCGAGGAGAGATCGCCACGCTCGCCTGATGCGCGGCGTGCCTCCCGACGACGCGCCGCGACTTCCCTCTACAGGGCCGGCCTTTCGAGCCCTCCTACTCGATGACGTCGTGATGCGGTTCGTAGATCGCGCCGAGCACCAGTCCAAACATCACGTGGGAGAGCAGGCTGCCGATCGGCGCCTCAATGCCTGCCCCCAGCGAGAAGAAGCCCGGCGAAGGCTCGATCATGAACCCCAGCAACGGGACGCTGACGATCTGGGCGATCAGCCAGAGGCCGATGCCCCAGTAGACGCCGGCCCACTCGACGTTGCCGTGGAACCGCTGTCGGTACATGCCAAAGGGGATGCCAAGGATGAAACCGCCGATCAGAAGCGTCATCAGGAGGCCAAGGATCCCGTTGGCAATCTCCACGGTCTCATGGAAAGACATGGCGAGCACCTGGAAGCCACCGACCGCGTACAGTTCGGCCGGACCCCATTCGCCCAGATCGAGGCCGAACCAACGGAAGAACGTGGGGATTCCCTGGACCCACACCCATCCGAAGAGGATCGTGCAGAACGCGCTCACCGATCCGGCGGTGACCGCCCGCTCGACATTCAGCGCTGTTGTGGCGGTAAATCTGCTCGCTGCCAATGCCACTGATCCTCCCGGGCCGTGAAGCTGAGTGGGCATGCTACCGGAGGGCGCATGCGCCGGCGCAACACGATACACCGGACCGCCCGCGATGTCTATGGGTCGTCGGGCCGTTGGTGCGTGAAAAATGCATCGGAGTGCCGCGACGCGCCCTCTCGCGTGGCGGCCCGGACCGCTAGCGATTCACCTGACTGATCGCCAGCGTTGCGCTCGGGCTCTTCGCCCAGGGCACCTCGGCGAGTGTTTCCGCGCCGCGTGGTGGGGTCGGCCCCGGGTTGAGGAGCGGCCGAGTCCGCCGATCCGCCAACGCCGCGACCAACGATGGCCGTCGGCGCAAGCGTGATCGACCGCAACTACGAGTTGATCCAGGCGATAGGATTTCCCTGGGTCAAGCTGTACGTCGACTGGGACGGCGCCGACCCCGCGAACGAGGTCAATATCGCCGTTACCCGCTACCCGGGCGTGAAGATCCTCTTGCGGATCGATCGCAGCCCGGCCGCGGCACGCACCGGCAACGACGACGATCCGATCGATCGCGTGCAATTGCAGGCGTTCCTCGGCAACCTCGCGCCGCGGTTGCGCGGCCGGGTGCACGCCTACGAACTGTTCAACGAGCCGAACCTGAGGTGGGAGTGGAACAACCACATTGCCGGCGGCGCCAGCCTGCGTTCCGCGCTCGGCTACACGCGCGTGCTCAAAGCGGCCTACGACGCGATCAAGGCGGCCGACCCGAGTGCGCTCGTCATCTCCGGCGGCGTATCGCTGGCCGGCAACGGCGGGCCTGAGGCGATCGGCGACCTGATCTTCGTGCAGCGCATGTACGACCACGGCGCCCGCTTCGATCACCTCGGCATCCACTCCTATGGCGGGCCCTTCACCGACAACGAAGGAGTCGGCGACCCAACGGGCGTCTACTTCCGCCGCGCTGAGGGGGCTCGCACGCTGATGGTCGCGGAACGGCGACACCGCCCGCGGATTGTGGGCGACCGAGTTCGGCTGGCTGGTCGACCCGCGCGCCTACGGGTAAGGGGCGTACGGCGGGCGCGACTGCCTCGCCGGCCTGGGCGGACGAGTCGCCTGGCTCCGATCGCCGAGCGACGTAGCGACCCAGTTCGCCGCGGCTCACACCCATGCCTGGCAGAACTGGCCGTGGATGACCGGGATGTTCATGTTCAACTTCGACTTCTCGGCCGTTGGCTGGGTGAATCACTACGACAAGGTGTGCGACGCACCCACCTGGTACTCGATCGTCAGCCGCGCAAACATGCCCGGCCGTCCCCAGACGGAGCCTGCACACGCCGCACTGCGCCAATTCGCGCAGACCTACCTCGGCACGCCTTGACGCCCTGCCGCATCTGTCCGCGGGCGGACACGGGGGACCGGCGGGTCGGTCACCGGCACCGAAACGGGTACGATGCGTCCCATGGAGTACCACCACATCGTCATCCGCGTGCCGTCCGATCGCGTCGCCGCCTGGGAGGCGCACATTGCGGCTTCGTTCCCGCCCTTCCGCGCGCCCGACGGCTTCGCGCTCACGATCGGGCGCGACGACGCGGAGGCGGGCATCTACCACATGTCGTCCGTGCTCGCGGACCGGACGACCGTGTTCGTGGCCGCGCGTGAGGCGGGTGGCGGCAGTGTCCTGCTCCACCCCCTTCTGGAGCGGTTCGGCGCGGAGATCGTCCGGCGCGACCGTGGGACAGTCGTCGGGATGGCCACGCCGCGGGCGAACTACCCACTCTGACCGCGGGACCAAGGGGAGTAACCGAAATGGCGTGGACCTTCGAGCGACTCGCCGGGCCGTACACGCTCCCCGATGTGCGGGCGTACCCTGGCTTTCACACCAGCAGACACGACCGTGATCGACACCAGCAGCCCAGCCCGCGTCGGTAACGCCCCCGTCACTGCCGTCCCGACTCCCACCCGCGTCGGCCTTTACCTCCGCATCAGTCAACTGCGAATCAATGGGGAAGATCCGACCGTCGCTCAGCTCCATCCGGACAGCAAGACCGCGACCGAGCGCCAGGAAGAGGATCTGGATCCGCTACGCCCAAGTGAGAGGGCGCGAGGTCGTCGATCGGTTCCGCGATGAGGACAGGAGCGCCTCTAAGAACCTGGACAGCCACAAGGACGAGGAAGCTGGCCGGAAGGAGTTCAGGCGGTTGCTCGCCGCGATCCGCGATAAGCAGATCAACGGCGTTATCGGCTGGAAGTTCGACCGCCTGACGCGCAACGTCTTCGACTACGCGGAGCTTCTCAAGGCGTGCAAGCGGGCAGGCGCCTTCATCCTGACGATGGACGGCGTGGACACAAGAGAGTCCACGGGGCAACTGATCGCGACCGTCCTTACCGGCGTGGCCGAGATGGAGAGCACCAACACCAGCATTCGGGTCAAGCGCAAGAATCTCGAGTGGGTCAAGGAGGGTCGGCCCCATACCGGCGGGTATCGTGCCTTCGGCTACACCGACAACCGGCGCGGCGCGATCAACGTCGAGGAAGCCGAGCACATCAGGGCAGCGGCCAGCCGGCTGCTCAACGGCGAAAGCGTGCGGGCGATCCTGCGCGACTGGGCCAGCCAGGGTATCCTCGCTCCTGGCCACAAGACCAAGAGCAGGTCGGGCGATCCTCATAGCTGGACGCGGTTCGGGTTCAAGCCGATGATCACGTCGGCCGCGCTGTCAGGCCAGCGGGAGCACAACGGCGTGTTGACGCCTGGCAACTGGCCCGCGATTCTGACACCGGCCGACACCGAGAAATTACGGCTGCTGCTGAACGATCCAGCGAGGAAGCAGTTCGATAGTGTGCGGACCTACCTGCTCTCCGGGATGGTCCGATGTGGGCAGTGCGGCCAGCCGATGCAGTCCCGGCCGTACGCGCAGGGCAAGCGGCGGTACCGGGGCGCCCTTACCCTCGCGCTCCTCTGGGAGAGCGAGGGGACCTGACGGGGATCATCGCCGTCCGATGCCGAGTGTCTCCGTGATGTACCTGTAGCTGGCCTGGGCGGCCTCCTTCGGCTCGCGCGCCGGCCCGCCCCCCATCGCCCCGGCCGGGTTCTGCTCGACGACCACCCAGCCGTCGTAGGTGTGCTTGCGGAGCGCCGCCACGACCGCGGGATAGTCGCACCTGCCTTGGCCGACGCTCGTGTTCAGGTCGGTCTCCGGCGACCAGTCCTTGAACTCGACGTACTTGATGCGGGAATGGTTCCGCTCGTAATACTCCTGCGCCGAGTGCCCGACGAAGTCACGCGTCGCGTGCCCGCAATCGAGCATGCCTCCGAGCTTGGCCGGGTCGGTCTCGGCGAACAGGCGCTCGGTCTGCTCCATCGTCTCGGCTAGCCAGTACGTGTGGTGGTGGTAGACCGCCTGAATGCCGTTCTGCGCCGCGATCTCGCCGTGGCGCTGCAGGATGGGCACGGAGATGTGCCAGTCCTCCTGACGCCCATCGCGGCCCGAGATCACCATGATCGTGCCGCCGGTGGCGGCGACCCACTTCGTTAGCTGCACGGTGCCGAGAAAGTCGAGCCCGGGGCGCAGGATCACGCCGACGAGTTCGAGGCCGCGATCGTCGAGGAGCTTCTTGAACTCGTCGGGTCGGGACAGCCAGAAACTGACGGTTGTGTCGAAGCAGAGCACCCCGCGGTAGCCGATTGCAGCGGCATCGTCAAGGAAGCGGACGAGCCGGTCGGGGCGGGAGAGGTCGAAGCCCCAGATCAGGTGGGAAACGCCGAGCTTGATGCTCATCGGCCCAGCCTCAGCACGTCGCGGATGTAGTGGAAGCTCTCGGCCGCGCCGATGCGTGGGTGCCCGAAGGCGCCGTTCTGCTCCACGACCAGCCACCCCCTGTAGTCGATCTTGCGCATCGCGTCGGCGACCGCCGGCCAATCGCATAGGCCTCGGCCGACGACGGTCCTGAGGTCGCTCGCCGGCGAGTAGTCCTTGAATTCGATGTAGTCGATCTCGGGGTGCTTCAGGATGAACTCCTGCGCGGTGTGGCCCGGCCAGTCCTTCGTCGCGTGGCCGCAGTCGATCATCACGCCCAAGTACGTGCGATCGGTGTCGGCGAGCAGGCGCTCGTAATCCTCCATCGTCTCGGCGATCCAGCCGGTGTGGTGCTGGTACACCGCGCGGACGCCGTTCTTGTGCGCGATCTCGGCGTGGCGCTGCAGCGCCGGTATGACGATGTCCCACTCGGCCTTCGTCCCGTCGCGGCCAGAGATGTTCATCACCTCGCCGCCGACCGCGGCCATGAACTTCGTCAGCCGATCGGTTGTGCCGAAGTCGATCGTCGGCCTCAGGATCACGCCGGCCAGGTCCATCCGGTACCGGTCAAGGAGCTTGCGGAAGTCGGCCGGCCGGTCGACCCAGGGCATGACCGAGACCTCGAACGGCAGCATGCCCTCGTAGCCGATCTCGGACGCCTCGCCGAGGAACCTCTCCATCTTGTCCTGCGCCGACAGGTCTGGACCCCAGACCAGCGTGCTGACTCCAAGGCGAATGCGATCGTGCTTCTTGCTCGCCATCAGGCCACAACCGGCTGCCGGATATCGACCGCACGTCTGCTCGTCGCGGACTCGAGCACAGCCAGGCAGATCTCTACGTTCTGGCGTCCGTCCTCAGCCGTTGCCTGGGGACCGCGACCGGCCAGGACGTCGTGCACGAAATTCGCGATCGCCGGCTCAAGCAGTGTGTAGCGCGCGAACGGGTCGTTCAGCATCGCCTGAAAGCTCGGCGGCTCTCCCCAGTCTCGCTCGAAGCTCTCTCCTCGGCGATTCGCCCATTTCAACCGATGGAATGTGTGGCGGAACCCGTCGACGATGGCCTGTCCCTCGGTCGCGAAGAGGCTGACGCGGAGCGGCGTCTCCATCTCGTTCGTGGCACACGCGCCGCCGACGACGCTCGAGATCGCGCCGCCGACGTGGTGCATCGTGAAGGCGGCCGCGTCGGGGACCTCCTTCGGACCCTGGCCGATGTAGTTGTCGGCCTCGGCATAGATGCGATCGACGTCGCCGAGCAGGTAGCGCACGCAGTCGATGCCGTGGCAGGTGTTCTCGTTAACCGGGCTGGACCCATCGCCCATCGTCCAGATCCAGTGGCCAGGCGGGCGCAGTCCGCTCACGTAATCGCAGCTCGCCATGAACGGGCGACCGAGCTTGCCGGTGTCGAGCACGCGCTTCAGCTCGACCATCGGAGGCAGCTGTCGCATGGGAAACTCCATGTGCAGCACCACGCCGGCGCGCCGGCACGCTGCGACGATCGCGTCGCAATCCTCGTTGGTCCCGGCCATGGGTTTCTCCATGAGGATGTGTAGCCCCTTGCGAGCGGCTGCCTCGGCGAGCGGGCGGTGGTGGATCGGGTTGGTGCAGATTGAGATCGCGTCGAGCCGCTCCTTGTCGATCATCTCGTAGCCGTCGGCGTAGTACGTCGCGCCGAAGTGCGCGCAGAACTCCTGCGGGGTCGTCTTCAGACGTCCAGGGGCTGGATCGGCGATCGCGACGATCTCGGCCTCGGGCACCTGCGCGTACGACGTGGCGTGGCGCGCGCCGATACCCAGCCCGATAATGCCGACCCGAAGCTTGCGCCTGGCCATCGATTTCCCTCCAAACCGTTGCTCGTATGGGTGGCACCGGTGCGCTATCATACCGCCCCTTGGGAGGGAAGAGCATGAGTTGGAAGCTGCCGGCGTGGTTAAGCGGTGTTTTGATCGCCGCGCTGGTGATCGCCGCGTGCACGCCCGCCGCGCCGCCGACCGCGACCGCCAAACCGGCCGAGGCTCCGAAGCCGGCCGCGGCGGCACCGGCCGCCGCGCCCACGAACACGCCCGCGCCGGCACCGGCCGCCGCGCCCACGAACACGCCCGCGCCGGCACCGGCCGCCGCGCCCACCAAGCCGGCGGAGGCACCGAAGCCGGCCGAGCCGGCGGCTGGCGCGAAGCCCGCCGCGGTCAAGCTGTCGTTCATCGGCGTCCAGAGCGACGACCAGCAGTTCGCGCTGACCGCGATCCTGCGTGAGTACCAGAAGCTGCGTCCGGAGGTCGATGTTCAGTTCGAGTTGTTGCCATTCGCGCAGCTGTTCCCGAAGATCCAGGCGAACGCGGCTGCCAAGACGCCGACGGACATCATCCTGGCCGACGGCCCGAACGTCTGGAGCTTCGCCTACAACGGCGTCATTGCGCCGATGGACGAATGGTTCGACAAGGACTACGTCGCCAAGAACTGGACCCCTACGTCGCTCCTCACGTCGCAGTACCGCGGCAAGTTCTTCGCCCCGCCCCAGATGGAGTCCTGCTCGGTCATGTGGTTCAACAAGGACATGACCGACAAGGCCGGCATCAAGCCGCCGGCCGAGATGAGCGAGAGCTGGACCACGACGCAGGCACTCGAGGCCTGGCAGAAGGTGAACAATCCGCCCCAGGTATACGGCGTGCGCTGGGGTCAGGGCAACTCCCCCGGACAGGACTACGAGGCCGGCCTGCTGCGACGGATGGCCGGCGCCAAGGGCAGCAACGCCTACAAGGGGATCGGAGACGACAGTCTCACGATCACCGGCTACTTCGACCACCCCGACGCGGTGAAGGGCCACACGTTCTTCCACGAGCTGTACCAGAAGCACAAGGTGAGCGCCGTGGAAGGCATTCCGAACGCATGGTTCGACCAGCGCGCCGCGTTTTACATCTCGCCGGACAACGCGATGGGCACGTACAACCGGCTCGGCGCGAAGTTCGCTTATGGCAACACGGCGCTGCCGTCGATGCCGGGCGGCAGCCAGATCTGCCACACGGACTCGTGGCACTACGCGCTCGGCGCGAACAGCGCACAGAAGAAAGAGGCAGCCGAGTTCATCAAGTTCCTGTCGGGCCCGGTCGGGTCGAAGATCTTCTTCGACCGCGTCGGGCAGTTGCCGTCGCACGCCGAGCTCCTGAACACGCTGCCAGACTACAAGTCAGCGCCGCGCAAGACCGTGGGTGAGATGTTCCGGATGCACGGCCAGCCGCGCATCGTGACGGTTGGTTTCACGGAATACAACGGCCTGATGCAGGAGTTCGTCGGCAACCTGGTCGCCGGGCAGAACCTCGACGTCCAGCAGTTGGCGACTACGCTGGCGCGCCGATCGGATTCGTTGACGGCCAAGTACAAGGACTGGCAGACCAAGCCGTAGGGCAGGCAGACCGTGAGCGCGGTCGTGGCGGCCAGGTCCGCACGACGCCGACTGCTGACGCTGCAGCGTCGGCGATACCTGGTTGCCCTGCTCTTCGTGCTGCCGGCCCTGCTGAACTTCCTCGTCTTCCGCTACATCCCGATGGCGCTGGCCGCGCAGGCGAGCCTCTACGACTACTCGCTGCTGGCCGGCTGGGGCGACTTCGTCCTCTGGAAGAACTTCGTGCGCGCCTTCGAGGACGACATCTTCCGGACGTCGCTCTGGGTCTCGATCAAGTACGCGATCGGCAAGGTCCCCCTACAGGTCCTGTTCGCGCTCCTCCTCGCTCTGTTCGTCTCGCGCGAGGTACGGGGGATGGGCGTGATCCGGACGATCATCTTCATCCCCGTTGTCACGTCGCTGGTGGTCGCGGCCCTGCTCTGGTCGATGATGTACAACAAGGATCTCGGCCTGCTGCAGAGCCTGCTCGGGGTCTTCGGCCTGCGGCATCCCGGCCTGCTGAGCAGTTCCACGTGGGCCCTGCCCGCGATCGTCGTGATGATGGTCTGGAAGGAAGTCGGGTTCTCGACGATTATCTTCGTCGCCGGCCTCAAGGGCATCCCGACGATGTTCTACGACGCGGCCGCGATCGACGGCGCCAACCGCCTGCAGCAGTTCCTGTACATCACACTGCCCCTGCTCAAGCCGATCACGCTGTTCATCGTCGTCACGCAGACGATCTCGGCGATGCAGGTGTTCGTGCCGATCTTCGTGATGACGCAGGGCGGCCCGTTTTTCGCCACCAACGCGGTCGTCTACTACATCTACCAGAATGGCTTTCACTACAACGACATGGGGTACGCCAGCGCCATGTCCTTCTTCATCCTGGCGCTACTCGTGACCGTGGCGTACTTCCAGTTCAAGCTGCTGAAGGGCAACGTTGAGTACTAGGTCGGACGCGGCGGTCACGCCGACGCTCCGCTCCGGCGCGGGCGCGATGGGCCGCGCCGTCGAGGTGATCGCGCGGTACACGCTGTATGTCGTTCTCGGGGTACTGTTCCTGCTCCCGTTCGTCTGGATGTTCTTCGGCTCGGTGCGCAGAGAGATCGAGATCCACGGCTACATGTTTCCCTTCTCGATCAACACGATCGTCCCGGTCGAGTGGACACTGCAGAACTTCCTCGACATCTACGGGATATCTGAGGAAGGAGAGAAGGGTGGGCTGCGCTTTCACCGCGGGCTGTTGAACTCAGGGATCATCGCTGCGGCGGTGGTCGGGCTCTCGATGCTGTTCAACACAATGGCCGCGTACTTCTTCGCGCGCCTACCGTTCCCGCGCAAGAACCTGCTGCTCGCCTTCGTCCTCGCGACGTTCCTGCTGCCGTTCGAGGTCACGGTCGTCCCACTCTACCTCGTGGTGAGCGAACTGGGGCTGCGCGACACCTACCTCGCAATGATCGTACCGTTCTACGCCAGCCCCTTCATCGTGTTCATGCTGACGCAATTCCTCGGATCGATACCGAAGGAGCTCGACGAGGCCGCGCTGGTCGACGGCGCCAACTACTGGCAGATCCTCTGGAGCGTCGTGTTCCCGAACGCGCTCCCGGCGCTCGCAACCGCGGCGCTGATCGAGTTCCAGTTCATCTGGAACTTGTTCTACTGGCCGCTGATCGCGACGAGCTCGCTCGACCTGCAGGTGATACAGGTGATGATCGCGAGCCAGACGACCGATCGAACCATCTACTGGGGACGCACGTTTGCCGGATTGGTCTCGGCGGTGTTGCCGGTCTTGTTGTTATTCTTGGGATGCCAGCGTTTTTACTTCAGGGGTGCCGTGCTCTCCGGAATGAAATGACTCTGCGGTGCGTGATCGACTGCGACCCAGGCGTCGACGACGCGATGGCGCTGTGGTACGGGCTGCTGCATCCGGAGATCGAGATCGTCGCGATCACGACCGTCTGGGGGAACGTCCGGGTGGAGACCACGACGACGAACGCGCTTCGCATCGTCGAGATGGCCGGCCGGGCGTCGATCCCGGTCGCGCGTGGGGCGGCGCGGCCACTTCTCGGCCCCGAGCCTAGCTTCACGGGCATCGTCCACGGCCGCGACGGTCAGGGGAACACCAACCTGCCCGCGCCGACGAGTCGCACCGTCAACGAGACCGCGGCCGAGCTGCTGGTGAGGCTGGCGCACGAGCAGCCCGGCGAGCTCACGCTGCTGCCAGTTGGCCCGATGACGAACGTCGGCGCCGCGCTCGCGCTCGATCCCGGAATAGCCGGGCTCTACAAGGAGGTCGTGTTGATGGGCGGCAACTACGCTGTCCCTGGTAACGCCTCGAAGTGGGGCGAGGCGAACATCTGGCACGACCCCGAGGCGGCGCAGATGCTGTTCGAAGCGCCGTGGCCGATCTGGGCGGTCGGCCTCGACGTCACCCACAAAGCGCGACTGAGCGAGGCGCAGCTGGATCAGCTCGGCGCCAGTGGGACGACCGCCGGGAAGCACCTGCACGCGATCAGCCAGCAGTACCTCGAGCTCTACTCGCGACGCTGGGGCAAGCGCGAATGCTCGATGCACGATGCCCTCGCACTGGCCCTGGCGCACGATCGCGAGCTGGTCACCGAGGCGCCGCGGACGCGCGTCGACGTCGAGCTCAACGGCGCGCACACGCGCGGCATGACCGTCGCCGAGCTCAGGCCGGGCCGCGTCGGCGGTGACGACGCGAATGCGCACGTGGTGCTTGGCGTCAACACCCCGCGCTTCATCGATCGGTGGATGACGACGATCTGCGGGACGTAGCCAGCGCAGTCATCCGTGCCGAGTCGCTGACCAGACGGTACGGCGTCCTGACCGCCGTCGACGGACTGGATCTGACGATCCAGCGCGGCGAGATCTACGGGTTCCTCGGGCCCAACGGCGCCGGCAAGACATCGACGATTCGCATGTTGCTGGGCATCCTCCGACCAACGGCCGGCACCGTGGAGGTGCTTGGTGGATCCCCGTCCGCCGATCCGTTCCGCGTGAAGCGGCGGGTCGGCGTGGTCGCCGAACAGCCGGCCTTTTACGACGACCTGTCGGCCTGGGAGTCTCTGGCGTTCCACGCCGCTCTGTATCGCCTGACCGGATGGGACGCGCGTGCCGCGGCGTTGATCGAACGTCTCGGCCTGGCCGGGTTCGAGCGGCTACGCGCTGTCGACTACTCGCGCGGCATGCGGCAGAAGCTCGCGCTCGCGCGCGCGCTCCTCCACCGCCCAGAGCTGCTCGTACTCGATGAGCCGGTCTCTGGACTCGACCCCCACGGCATCCGCCAGGTGCGCGAACTGCTGCTCGAGGAGAACGCCGCCGGCGTCTCGATCGTCCTCTCGTCGCACATCCTCAGCGAAGTCGAGCGAACCGCGCACCGCGTCGGCATCCTCAGCGCGGGTCGTCTCGCGGTCGAGGGTCCTGTCTCCTCCCTGCTTCGGCCCGGTGAGACGCTCGAAGACGTGTTCGTGCGCGCGACGTGAGAGACCGGCTCCACGCCGCCAGGACGATCGCGGCGCGCGACCTCCTCGGGCTGGCGGCAAGCCCCGCGCCATACGTCGTGCTCGCCCTCGGCATGCTCGCGACCCTGGTCATCCTGCGCGGCCATCTCGACGTCGTTGCGCGCGGCCAGATCCTGCTTCTTGCGGACGCGTTCACCCTCCCCTATTTCATCACCGCGACGATCGCAATGCTCTTCCTGGCGATCAGCTCGGCGACCGCGGTTGCCCGCGAGCGCGATCAGGGCACGCTCGAGACGCTCTTCCATGGTCCGGTCGACGCGCCGTCCTACCTCGCTGGCAAGGAGCTCGCGCAGGTCGGAGCGTTCGCCGCGATTGGTCTGGCCGCCGCGCTGCTGCTAGTTGCATACGGCGGCCTGACTGGGTTCCGCGTCACGGGGGTGCTCGCCCTGGCAGTCCTCCTGTCCATTCCGGCCGCTGGCGCTGTCGTCGCGCTGGGCCTATTCCTGTCGACCGCCACCGGTTCAGTGCGCGCGGCGCTGGCGCTGCTCGTGGCCGTGACCGCGCTGCTGCTCGCGACGCGGGTTGCGGCCGACTTGCTCGGTGGCATCGTGGTCGCCAACAATCAGAGCCCACTTCTGTTCGCGCGCGACCTGTTTCTGATCCTGGACGCGATCGCGGCGCGGCTGTCGCCATTCTCTCTGTTTCAGGACGGAGTTGACGCCGCGTCGCGCGGCGAGTATGTCGGCTATCTGACAGCGATGGGGGTCGCGATGTTGCACGTCGTGGCGCTGATGTGGGCGGCGATTCGCCTGCTCGACGCGCGGGGATTGCGCGGATGAGGCCGTGGGCCCTCGTGGCATTCCTTCTCGCGCTCCTGCCATCGGTACTCCAGGCACAGGAGCCGGCCCGTCGCCGCGAGCTCGTCTACTCGCTGATCGTCTCGGACGGCGGCGCGTACAACACGACATTCGCGCCGGCGTCGGCCGAGGTGATCTACGTGTTCGCGGAAAGCGACGTCGCGCTGGCGCCTAGCACGACGGAGGTGTACTTCTGGCCGCTAACGAGTGACTGGCGCGCCGATTTCGGCGCGCTCAACGAGCCGACCGACGGCATGCTCGAAGTAGCGCGCGATGGCGCGATCGTCGCCCAGCTCCCGCTGGTCGACGTCATCCTTCAGATCGATCCGATGCGTGGCTGGGAAGGCGGACGCCTGTTCGTCGGGCCCGACGCCGTGGAGGCTCGTCGCGCGTTCGAGCAGGAGCGGCAGGGATATCTCGACCGTCTGCGCGAGTACGGCGTCGTGGCCGAGGCGCACATCCGACAGGCGGACGAAGCGCGTCGTCTGGCGCCGCCGGGTCAGGCGGTTGCGATACCGCCTGCGCCGCAGCCGCCGGCCCCCATGTCGCTCTACAGCGGCGAGATCGCGCGCTCGTTCCACGTCCGACTGTCCGCCGGCGAATACAACATCCGCGTGCGCGCAGCGAACGGCGCAACTATCGTCGGGAGCGAGCGGCGCCTGGTCGCGATCGCGCCGCGGCGGTACGGCGTCGTCTACGAGGTTGTTCCGCAGGAGAAGTGGACGATGCCGGAGCGGGCTGATGATCCAGCCAACGTGCTGTACGTCCTGCCGGGTGGCGTCGTCTACCTCCGACCATTCGGCGCACACGAGCTGAACGAGCGGGAGCATGCGCGCCTGCGCAACCCGCAGGAGCTGAGCGGGTCGGCGAACCGGTGGACGTGGGTGCGCACCGCGCCTGCCACGACGCTGCCGCTTCGCGTCGACGCGGGTCTCGTGGAGCAGGGGAGCTTCAGCGTTCGGCAGCTGCCCGGGGCGGCGCTCGGGTACACGATCGTGCCGCACGCCGGGCCCGAAGCGCCGGACCTCGTCGCGTTCCGCGTCGATGCGCCCGGCGCGCGCGGTGGGCGCTCGATCGCGGTGACCGACTCCGGAGTGCTGGAGCTACCTGGCAGCCGCCGAGAGCTGCGCGCCGTGGCCCCGATCGCAGACTGGCAGCTCGCGCTGCCAGTTCTCGTCCCGATCGGGGTTGGCGCGACGGTCGCACTCTGGCGACGGGAGCGGGTCGTGACCATTGGGAGGTTGCCCCGCGAGCGCCGGCATCTCGTCGCGTGAGCACGCGGCGGGCGCTCGTCGAGGCGGCACGGGGCGATCGCCCGCTGGACATCGTCGTGCGCGGCGGCCAGGTCGTCAACGTGTACACGCGCGAGCTCGCGCCCGCCGACGTCGGGATTCACGGCGATCGCATCGCGGTCGTCGATTGGGACTCGCGGTACGGGATCGATGCCCCGGTCGTCGTCGACGCGCGTGGCGCGATCGTGCTGCCCGGATTCGTCGACACCCACCTGCACATCGAGTCGACGATGGTCGCGCCGTCGGCGTACGCCCGCGCGGTGCTGCCGTTCGGGACGACCACGATCGTCATCGATCCCCACGAGATCGCCAACGTCATGGGTAGGGCTGGCATCGACTACATGCTGCGGGCGAGCGAGGGCTTGCCGCTTCGCACCTACCTGACCGTGCCGTCGAGTGTGCCCGCGGTCGACGGCATCGAGACGGCGGGCGCGCGGTTCGACGCCGCGGACGTCGCCGCGATGCTGCGCTGGCCGCGCGTCCTCGGCGTGGCTGAGCTTATGGATTATCCGGGTGTTGTGCGGCAGCGCGAGCACATGGCGGCGATCGTCGAGGCCGGGCTGGCGAGTGGAAAGATGCTCGAGGGCCATGCGCCGCTGCTCTCTGGGCGCGACCTGAATGCCTACCTGGCGGCCGGAGCCGACTCGGACCACGAGCCACGCGAGTGGCGGGAGATGGTCGAGAAGCTGCGCCTCGGCATGTGGGTGTATGGACGCGAGAACACGTTCCGCAAGGGCGCCGCGGACCTGGCCCGCGCGCTCGTCGAGCTGCCGAACGCTTGCAATGTCGCGCTCTGCACGGACGACATTGATCCGGACGACCTGCTACGAGAAGGCCACCTCGACCGCGGGATGCGCCGGCTGGTCGACGAAGGCATCGACCCTCTTCTCGTTGTCCGGCTGGCGACGCTCAATGGCGCGACCCGGTACGGCCTCCGCGATCACGGAGCGATCGCGCCTGGCAAGCTGGCCGATCTGGCGCTCGTCGACTCTCTCCAGACGTTCCGCTGCTCGCACGTCATCGCCAGCGGCCGACTCGTCGCCCGCGACGGTCAGCTTGTGGTAGACATCCCAGACCCGTACCCGGCACCGGTCGGCGACTCGATGCGCGTCGGGCCCCTCTCCGCCGATGACTTTCTCCCCAGCCATCCCGACGGCGACGTCGCCTTGCGAATAATTGAGGTCGACCCGCGACGAACGACGACGCTCGGCGAGGCCTGGCTGCGTTTCGCCGGCGGACGCCTCGCGATGCCGCTGCCGGACGACATGATGCTGCTGAGCGTCGTGCCGCGCCACGGCCAGTCACACCGCCCGAGCGTGGCACTGGTTCGCGGCGTCGGGCTGATGCGCGGCGCCTTAGCTTCGACGGTCGCACACGATAGCCATAACCTGATCGTGGGCGGGCGCACGCCCGCGGAGATGCTGCTGGCCGCTCAGGCCGTGGTCGAGATGGGCGGTGGCGTGGCGCTGGTCGACGGTGCCCACGTGGTCGCGCGCGTCAGGCTACCGATCGCCGGCCTGATGGCCGATGGCAGCGTCGAGGACGTTGCGGCGGAGGTGTCGTCCTTCAACGATCGCGGCCGTGCGATGGGCATCCGCTTCCAGTCGCCAGTGCTCGCCCTATCGAGCTTCGCCCTGCCCGTCTCGCCCCACGTGCGACTCACCGACCTGGGCATGGTCGACGTCGTGACCCAGAGCTTCGTCAACCTGTTCGCGGAGTGACGCGCGGGCAACGGATGCAAACGTGGTCAACGCGCGATCAACTCGAACGTCCGCTGCATCTTCGGGAAGTAGAGCCAGTCGTCCGACCTCAGCTGCTCGTCGTCGTTCTCGAAGATCGCGCCGACTGCCGCCAGCAGCTGATCGGTGAGCTCGAGGTCGAAGGCGTCGAGGACAACCTCGGCCTGCGCGATCGAGCTGCAGCCGACGATCGGCGCTGTCACCCCGGGAGCTGACCGAACCCACGCGATTGCGAGCTGCGCCGGGTGGAGCCCCTCGTCGGCGGCAAGGCATTCGAATCGCTCGATCCTGTAGGCGTGCTTCTCGCACCACGCCTGCAGGCGTCGGTCGCCGCTGCCGCGCGAGTCGCCGGGGATCGGCTCGCCGGCGCGGTAGCGCCCGGCAAGGACGCCGGCCAGCAATGGCCGGTACGTCGTGATCGCGATGCCCTCCGCCACGGCTTGCGGGAGAACCTCGACCTCGATGCCGCGGTTGAGCGCGCTGTAGGGCACCTGGTTGCAAACGAGCTTCAACCACCCGTTGCGCTCCGCGACGGCGTTGCAGCGCGCGACCAGCCAGGCCGGGAAGTTGCTGCAGCCCACGAAGCGCGCCTTGCCGGCGCGTACGACCTGGTCGAGCGCCTCGAGCATCGGCTCGACATGCATTCGCCGTCGCGGCCAGTGGATCATGTACAGGTCGACGTAGTCGGTCTGCAGGCGGGCGAGGCTCTCGTCGATGCTCTGACGCACCCAGTCGGCGTCGGTCGTGCGGCTGACCTTCGTGCCAACGAAGAGGCGGCTTCATTGGCCGCGCATGATGCGGCCCAGGATATGCTCGGGCACGCCCTAGCTGTAGGAGTGCGCGGTGTCGACGAAGTCGACACCGCGCTCGATCGACGCGTCGAGGATCCGACCCGCCTCGGCCTCGTCGCAGAGCGGGCCGAACATCATCGTGCCGAGGCACATCTGCGAGACGTGGACGCCAGTCGACCCGAACGCGACGCGCTTCACTCAGTCAAGAGAGTACCGCCGGGCACGGCGCTTGCAGTCGATCCGGGCGAGGAGGCCCGCAATGCCACGAGGGACCAAAGAGGGCAGCAAGCGCGGTCGGCAGTACGAGCGCATCAAAGAGGGCCTGCTCCAGCGCGGGCGCAGCGAAGACCCGGCCGAGGAGATCGCGGCGCGCACGGTCAACAAGGAGCGCGCTCGCGCCGGCGAGGCGAAGGAGGCGAGCCGGAGCACGCTGGACGACATCTCCTCCGCGCGTCGCGGCGGGCTGCGCTCGCATATCGGCCCGCGCGGGCCGATATGCGACCAACTCTTAGCCCTTCAGCTCGATCATGCGGTTGCGGTAGAGGCCCGTGCCCTCGTTCGTCAATGCGTGGGCGTGCGGCGCGACGCGCCAGGTTATGTTACCGGGCTGGCGCTCGTTCGTCTCGCGGCGGCCGTCCTCCCACTCAACGGTCGTCTTCCCACCGGTCAGGTTGATGACGACGTAGTCCAGGTCGTGGAAGTGCATCGGCAGCGTCTCCCCCGGCTGCAGCTCGATCTCCCAGACCCGCACCTGCTCGTTCTCGAGCAGCACGCGCGTGCCCTTCTGCCCGTACGTCCCGCACATCCTGAGGCCTCCTACGCGTTTGTGATCGCGCCCTCGCGACGTCGCAGGTGTCGGGTCTCCCCAATCCTGTACTCCTGCTTCGCGGCACGCTCCTCGTCGAACTCGACTCCCAGGCCCGGCGTGTCCGTGACGATCAGGCGTGGGCCATCTTGCTGGCACTGCACGGGGAAGAACTCCCGGTCGTAGAAGCCGAGCTCCTCGGTCGGTGACGAGCGGATCTCCATCCAGCTGAAGTTCGGTACCGCCGCGGCGAGGTGGACCGTCGCGGCCGAGCAGATCGGCCCGAGCGGGTTGTGGGGCATCAGGTCGACGTAATGCGCCTCGCACCACCCGGCCACCTTCATCGACTCGGTCAGCCCGCCCACATTCGAGACGTCGATGCGCGCGAATTGCGTGATGCCGCGCTCGATGTACGGCAGGAACTGCCATTTCGACGCGAACTCCTCGCCGATCGCAAACGGCACGTCGGTCATGCGCCGCAGCGCCTCGTACGCCTCGGGCGACTCATCGCGGATTGGCTCCTCCAGAAAGTCGATCGTCCCGCGCGGCATGCGCTGGCAGAACGCCGCCGCCTCGGCGACCGAGAGCCGGTGGTGGTAGTCGATCCCGACCATCGGCTCCGAGCCGACCCCCTCGCGCATCTTCGTGAGCCAGTGCGCGGTGGGTGCGATCGACTCGCGCGGCTCGAAGATCCGCCGGCCCTGCGCGTCGCGCTCGTCGGGCGCCCACATCCAGGTGCGGATCGCGTTCCAGCCCTTCGAGACAAGGAGCTTGACGTCGTCGACCATCTGCTGACCCGACGCTTGCGTGTGCGCGAAGAGCGGCACCCAGTCGCGCTGTTTTCCGCCCAGCAGTTGGTAGACCGGGACGCCGAGCGCCTTTCCCTTGACGTCATGCAGCGCGATGTCGATAGCCGACATGGCGGCGGTCAGCACCTGCCCGCCCTCGAAGTAGTTCGAGCGGTACATCTCCTGCCAGAGCGCGCCGATGTTCATCGGGTCCTTGCCGATCAGAAACTCCCGGAAGTGCCGCACGGCTCCCTCGACCGCGAGCTCGCGTGAGGAGAGGCCTGACTCGCCCCAGCCGTGGATGCCCTCGTCGGTCTCGATCTTCAGGATGAACTGGTTGCGGCGACCCACGAACGTCGGGAGGACTTTGACGTCGCGGATCCTCATGGTGCCGGCAGTGTAGCCGTCGGGATCAGCGCCAAAGCCGCTGTGAGGCGGAGCCGGCCCCGTCCGCGAGCGCGCGCAGCTTCGCCCAGACGATCGGCGGTTCACCCGCTGATCGTCTGGCGGACGTGCCGAAGCCGCAGTCGGTCCCAGCGATGACGTTCTCGCGGCCGACGACCCGCGCGAACTGCTCGATGCGGTCGGCGACGACCTCGGGATGCTCGACGAAGTTGGTCGTCGAGTCGATCACACCCGGGATCAGGATCTTGCCGTCGGGCAGCCGCGTGTGCTCCCAGACGCGCCACTGGTGGGCGTGCCGCGGGTTCGCGGCCTCGATGGAGTAGGCGCCGGCATGAACCCGCAGGACGAGGTCGACGATGTCCGCCAGCGGCACGTCGTGCGTGTACGGCCCGGCGTAGTTTCCCCAGCAGACGTGGAAGCGGACCCGCCCCTCGGGTATGCCGTTGAGCGCGTGGTTCAGTGGCTCGACGCGCTCGGCGGTGGCGTGGCGGAAGGCTGCCAGGCTCTCGTGTCGGAACTGGCCGTGCCGTCCCAGGGCCGCGTCGGGCAGGAACGTTTCGGCCGCGGCCGCCTCGGCCGCGGCCTGCAGGAGGTTCCGCGTGTCGGCGCGGACGTCGTCGTCGCCGCGCCAGGCCAGCGGCTCCAGGCAGTAGCGGCGCGTCTAGGAGCTGGCCGGCAGGCCAGCCGCCCACTCCGGGAACTCCTCCCACTCGGCGAACGGGCGCGGGTCGGGGTTCACGCCGCCGATGCCGGTGAGGCGCTGCGCCACGTAGGTGGCGCAGTTCGGCTTGCCCATCTCGCCGTCGCTAACGACGTCCACCCCGGCGTCGACCTGCCGCCGAACCGTGTCGGCGACCGCCGAGGTCACGCGCGCCGCGAAGGCGGCCTCGTCCACCACCTCGCCGGCCTCCCGCCGCCGGATCATCTCGAGCAGGTCCACGGGCCGCGGCAGGCTGCCGGTGTGAGTGGTGAGAATGCGGTCGACGCTGCGCTTCAACGGGCGGCTCACCGCGACGGTACGCTCGCGAACCAGACGCCCCTGCTGCTCTCAATCCCGGACGACATGCGCGGTCGGGTGACCAGCATCGTGAGCCTGGACATGACGCTGTCGCCGCTGGGCGGCTTCGTCGCCGGCGCCGGATCGGATCTGGTCGGTCCGCGCGCCGTGACGGTGGCGCTGTCGGCGGTCGCGGCCGCGATCGCAATCGCGGTCTATCTGCGGTCGGCGACGATCCGCGAGTATCGGCTGAGCCGCGCGATCAAGCGCCACGGTAGCGCATGATTGCGACGTAGGGGGGGAGTCGTGACGGCCGTACCACTGCGCGAGAGACCAGCCTGGCGCGCTCTCGAGCGCCACCACGCCGCGATCAGCGAACGGCACCTACGGGACCTGTTTGCCGAGGACGCGACGCGCGGCGAGCGCCTCGCCGTCGAAGCGCTGGGCATCTATCTGGATTACTCGAAACATCGCATCACCGCCGAGACGATCAGGCTCCTGGTCGAGCTCGCCGATCAGTCCGAGCTTCGCCAGCGTATCGACGCGATGTTCCGCGGCGAGAGGATCAACCCGACGGAGGGGCGCGCGGTCCTCCACGTGGCCCTGCGGGCGCCACGGGACACGTCGATCGTCGTGGAGGGCCAGAACGTCGTCCCCGAGGTGCACGCGGTCCTGGATCGCATGGCCGCCTTCGCCGACCGCGTGCGATCCGGCGCGTGGCGGGGACACACCGGCAAGCGGATCCGCAACGTCGTCAACATCGGCATCGGCGGCTCCGACCTGGGGCCGGCGATGGCGTACCTGGCGCTCCGCCAGTACAGCGAGCGCGAGATGACGTTCCGCTTCGTCTCGAACGTCGACGGCACCGACTTCGCGGAGGCGACGATCGACCTCCACCCGGCTGAGACGCTCTTCGTCGTCGCGTCGAAGACGTTCACGACGCTCGAGACGCTGACGAACGCCGGGACGGCGCGAGCCTGGCTCGTCGCCGCGCTCGGGGACGAGGCGGCGGTTGCGAAACACTTCGTGGCCGTCTCGACGAACGCCGAGAAGGTGTCGGCGTTCGGGATCGACACGGCAAACATGTTCGGCTTCTGGGACTGGGTCGGCGGCCGGTACTCGATGAGCTCGGCTATTGGCCTGTCGACGATGATCGCGATCGGGCCGATCCGCTTTCGCGAGATGCTCGACGGATTCCACGCGATGGACGAGCACTTCCGCACCGCGCCGTTCGAGCGCAACCTGCCCGTGCTCATGGGCCTGCTCGCGGTCTGGTACGCGGACTTCTTCGGCGCCGAGACGATCGCGGTCCTGCCCTACGACCAGTACCTGGCGCGATTCCCGGCGTACCTGCAGCAGCTGACGATGGAGAGCAACGGCAAGCGCGTGGCGCTCGACGGGCACCCGGTCGACTACGCGACCTCGGCGATCTACTGGGGCGAGCCGGGCACGAACGGGCAGCACTCGTTCTATCAGTTGATCCACCAGGGCACGCGCCTGGTCCCGTGCGACTTTATCGGCCTCATGGCGAGCCTGAACCCGCTCGGCGGACACCACGATCAGTTGATGGCGAACCTCTTCGCGCAGAGCGAGGCGTTGGCGTTCGGCAAGACGGCCGAGGAGGTCGCGAAGGAGGGGACGCCGCCCGCGCTCGTCCCACACCGGACCTTCCCCGGCAACCGACCTTCGTCCACCATCCTGGCGGATTCGCTCACGCCGGCGTTGCTGGGCAAGCTCGTCGCGCTGTACGAGCACAGCGTGTTCACGCAGGGGACGATTTGGTCGATCGACTCGTTCGACCAGTGGGGCGTCGAGCTCGGCAAGGCGCTGGCGATGCGGATCATCCCCGAGCTCGAGGCGAAGGCGGATTCGACCCTGGCGCATGACAGCTCCACCAACGCGCTGATCCGGAGATACCGGAGCGCGGCCGGGCGCTGACACGCCGGTTCCCGCCTGGCCCCAGGACGCCCTCACCCGCGCCCTCTCCCAGAGGAGAGGGGATCAAGCTCGAGCTAGAACGTCGTGGTCAGCTGTTGAGCCTTGCCGGTCTCGCTGGACCGGTAAGCCGACTCGATGATGTCGACGACGTGGCGGGCGTGCTCGGGCGTCGAGGGCGTCGGCTTCCCCTCGCGCACGAGGTCGACGAGCTGCAGACGTCCTCGAAGACGTGATGCTCCTGGGTGCCCTCGGCGCGGTGCGGGCCGGTGACGTGGGGCAGCAGGAACTGATTGCCCATGCGCGTCTGCGAGGCCTCGACCGAGCCGGGGTAGGCGAGCGGCTCGCCGTTCATCACTCAGCCGGTGCGGCCCTCGGCCGTGATCGAGCCCTTCGTGCCGAAGTACCCCTGTGTGACCCGGCCGGCGGCGACGCCGTAGACGAAGGCGAGCAGCGTGTCGCCGAAGTCCAGGACCATCAGCGTGTTGTCGTCGGCGTCCGTCTTGATCTTCTCGCCGCAGAACTCGCGCTCCCACACGACCAGGAAATGCCACCCCAACTCGTGGAGCCGTGCCTGATTCGTCGCGTCACGCGCCTTGTTGCTCATCAGCTTCGGCTCCCAGAAGTCAAGTCGAGACTTGGGGAGGCGACAGTTCGGACAGCCCCCATGCCGGTGCCAGTAGCACCCGTGCACGAAAATGACCTTGCGTCGTCCTGGGAACACGAGATCGGGGTGCCCAGGCAGCCGCGCCGAGTGCAGCCGATACCTGTAACCCATCGCGTGCGCGAGTCGACGAACGACCAATTCCGGCCGGGTGCCCTTGCCCTTGACGCGGCTCATTCGCTCGCTGCGCTCGGCGGGCGACAGCGGATCGAGACGGCGCTCGGATGGCGCAGACGAAGGAATCATGGCTCCTAACGCTCCCTCGTCTGGTTGCCACGTTCTGATTGTAGGGCGGGGAAGGCATGGTAGACGGGCGCTCTTCGAAAAAGCGCTGGGTGATCAGCGTCACGCCGATCCTGCGGGCACAGATCGCCAGCTCAGCTCAACTTCGAGAGCCACTCTTCGTACTCCTTGGCTTGGTCCGGCGTGAGCGCCCTCGGCACCCGGAGCACGGCCGTGTGCTTGGCGCTCGTGTAGATGTATTGAACGAACATCGGGGCGTTCTTGCCGATCGCTTCGACATAGGCGGCGCTGCTTCATGCCCGCCTCGTCGGCGAAGACCTCGATGGTCGCGTCGGAGTCGCCCTGCGTGACGCGCGTGTCGGTCCAGTTGACCTTGATCGTGTACTGGTTCGGCCGGCCGAGCAGCTTGTTGGGGTCGGACTCGGCTGTGTGAACCACGACGTCGGAGACCGGCAGGCCGCTCGCCTGTAGCGACGCCGCGATGCCCGCGCCGCCCAGCGGTTTCGCCGCTGGAGCGCCTCCGCACGCCGCCAGCAACCCGATGACCGCCACGGCAAGAGAAAAGAGCCAGTGCGTGGGTCTTACCTCCTAGGTGTATGCCAGTTGCCTACCGCCCCGTGATCCCGGCGCGCGACCGGACGTGCGCGGGCTGCAACACGAAGGCCCGCGACAGCCAGCCCGTCGCCTCGCGGTGGCGCAGGGGCCAAGCGAGCCCCGTCCGTTCCTGAGGTTCCTTCCTTGCCACGGGAAGCGGTGGGGAGGAGATTGCTTCCTGATCAACGACGACTCAATCTCCAAGATAAGCACTGCTGGAAAATACGGACATTTAACCACATGAACTGCATTTCTGCCAGGAGAATTGTGTAAGTGTGGTCCTCATATGGTTGAATTGATGTGCAAGAGTCCCACTACAAAAAGGAGGTGAAGTGAGGCAATTCTGTGACGTAACACGCATCATTAAGGCCGAAATATTGCCGACTATGCTCACCGATGGTTACGTCGATTACTCCCTCCGCTACCGGCTGGAGGATGGCACGGTTCTTGAGCCAGGAGTCCCGGACAGCTCGGCAAGCTCCGCACGCCGCGAGGCCAAGAAGCAGACAGCCTGGGAGGCGCGGTTGCGGGGCTCCGAGATTGAGGTCGAGATCGTCACCGCGCCGGCGCCAACCTTGGAGCCGGCTCTGGAAGCGGCGACGCCGGTCGTCAAGCTCAACGGCTGCCTCACCGTCGCGGAGGCGGCCCGCAAGCTCAGCATCACGACCCAGCGCGGCGCGCAACTGCTCAACCGGGGGAAGCTCCGGCACGTCGAGACGCCGCTCGGGCGGCTGGTTGATCCGGCCAGCGTGGAGCACCGGCTGAAGCAGCAGGCAGCTAGAGGCTAGGATCACCACGATGAGCTACTCATTCGAACTTTGCTATCCACTCCCAGGGTCTACTCGCACATCGGGCCTCACCGAGGGGCCGGCGTGGGACGGCAGCGGCCTTCTGTTCACCGATATCCGGAACAGCCGCATCCTCCGCTTCGCCCCGAATGGCGGTCGCGTCGACATCGTGCGAACCGGGACGAACCAGGCGAACGGCCTCATGTTCGACGCCGCGGGCACCCTTTACGCCTGCGAGGGCGGCGGGCAGCGGATCGTGCGCTACGAACGGGATGGCGGCACGACCACGATCGCCGACCGCCTGGACGGCCGCCGGCTTAACAGCCCGAACGATCTGGCGATCGATCGGCAGGGGCGCATCTGGTTCACCGATCCCCGGTACGGCGACGATCGCGCAGATATGGAGCTCGATCACGAATCGGTCCTCCGCGCCAACCCGCGCGGCGACACGTGGTTGGTCGAGCGAATGACCTTCGATACGACCCGGCCGAACGGCATTCTCCTCTCCGCCGACGAGCGATGGCTCTATGTCGCGCAATCGAGCTACGTGCCGGCTGAGGGGCGCCAGCTACGCGCATACCCGGTCCGCGAGGATGGCAGCCTGGGCGCGATGCGCGTGCTCCACGACTTCGGCGACAACCGGGGCATCGATGGAATGTGCCTCGACGTGGAGGGCAATATCATCGCTACCTGCGGGTGGGAGATCGGCGGACCGGGCGGACGGATCGCGATCTTCGCGCCGGATGGCCGGGTGCTGGAGGAGCATCTCCTGCCCGATCCGGCGCGCCGACCGACCAACTGCACCTTCGGCGGACCCCGTCTTCAGACTCTGTATGTCACCGATATCGACGGGCATCTGCATCGGACCGAGACTGACCGGCGCGGCCTGCTTGCCTACCCGACGTCTGCCTGAGCGCGCCCTGCACGCACCGAGGAGGAACGCTCGCAATGCCCGGAAGAACGCGCATCAGCATCGTCGGCGAGGACTTCCATGTCAACGGCCAGGTCACGTATCTGGGCCGCACCTGGCGCGGCCACCGCATCGAAGGGTTGCTCCTGAACTCGCGGATGGTCCAGACGACCTTCGACGACGCGAACCCGGAGACGCGAGACCGCTTCGCCTATCCCGACACCGGCCGATGGGATCCGGAAAGGAACCTCGCCGAGTTTGTCCATATGGTGCCGGAGTACCGCCGCCACGGTCTCCTGGGCGTCACGCTCAATCTCCAGGGTGGGTCGCCCGAGGGATACAGCAAGGTGCAGCCGTGGGACAACGCCGGCTTCACCGCAGCGGGCGAACTCCACTCGGGCTACCGCGATCGCCTCACGCGCGCGCTCGCGGCGCTCGACGCCGCGGGGATGGTCGCGATTGTGGGGATCTTCTACTTCGGGCAGGACGAGCGCCTGTCCGACGAGGCGGCGGTGCGTCGGGCGGTCGCGCAGGTGTCGGACACCCTCCTCGACGGAGGGCATACGAACGCTATCGTCGAGATCAACAATGAGTGCGACGTGCCGCGCTACGAGCACGAGATACTCCAGCCGCACCGGGTGCACGAGCTTGTCGAACAGGTCCGCGCGACGACGCGCGGTGGGCGCCGCCTCCTCGTCGGGACGAGTTACCGGGGTCGTTCGGTTCCCTCGGAGCAGGTTCTGGCCGTTTCCGACCTCGCGCTCATCCACGGCAACGGCGTGGTCGACCCGGAGTACATCGGGGAGATGGTGCGCGAGACGCGCAAACGCGCGGGGCGCCCGATGCCGATCGTGTTCAACGAGGACGACCACTTCGACTTCGACCGGCCGAGGAACAACATGGTCGTCGCGATCGAGAACCACGCTTCATGGGGCTACTTTGACCCCGCCTCCGGTGCGGGCGGCGCGGGCGTGCGGTCGAACTACATCGACGGCTTCCAGAACGTGCCGGTGAACTGGCGGATCAACACCGACCGAAAGCGTGGGTTCTTCGACCTGGTGCGGGAGATGAGCGGGGCGTAGCGCTCCGACTGGAACCGGGTCGCGTCAGTCCGACCGAATCAGACGCTCAACCCGAATCGCTACGCGGCGACGACTCGTGGCGCGGGAACCGGCGCGCCATCTGCCTAGGCCGACTCGAGCCAACTCTCGATGGCTCTCCGCCACGGCGGTCAGCTTCTTCATACGGATTGCCGTGGGCCTAGCAGCCTGGTAGCTCTCCGGCACAGTCTCGACGTCGATCTGGTCGTCGGCATCCCACTGGATGAGCCCCAGCGCTGAGCGTCTCAGGCCGCGCGCGAAGTGGTTCGTGGCGAATTGGGCCAGGATCGGGTCAACGCAGCCGAACTGGTCATCCTGGGTGCGAGGGCGAAGATCCAGCAGTTGCGCGCGGGCCGCGCAGACCAGCAGAGGCTGCGTCAACGACTCGCCCAGCGCGTGCGAGACTGCCGGATCCCGGTCGCACGAATCGGAGGCGTGGCGCTGATGAGGCTGGCGCGCCCACGCAGCCAGGCGCTAACCGCGGGACCAGACTCAGGCCGAGGCGGAGTGCTCCGCGCGGGCGACGACGGCGCGCCCCAGGACGAAGACGGCCGGCGCGGCGATGCTTGCGACGAGAGCACTCACGAAAAATGGCGCGCGGGTATCCGACCCGAGCAACTCGGCAAGGAAGCCACTGGCCACGGAGCCGATCACCACGCCCAACGAGTAGATGGCGTAGAAGATGCCGAACGCGGCTCCACGCTCGCGACGGATCGTCACCTCCACGATCAACGCGGTCACGGGGGGAAAGAGCAGGCCGAAGCCGAAGCCGAACAGCCCCATCCCGGCGAGGACGAGCGCGTAACCGGTCGCCGATGCCAGCATCATCGTCCCACCGGCGATGAGCAGCAGCCCTGTTGCGATCGGCCCGTAGCGACCGCGGGCATCGCTGATCCGGTTCGCCGGCCCGGCCATGAGCGCCATCGCGACGACTGCGTAGACGGTGAACGCCAGGCCGTTGCGCCCCCCGGACCCGCCCTGCGCGATCGCCGAGACGGCGCCGGGACCTTGGGTGAGGATGAGCGGCAGATGCGTCACGAGCACGCCGAGACCGATCGTGAACGCCAGGACGGTGAGATACGCCGCGACGAGTGGCCCCCGTGTCCAGAGCCCAAGGTAGGACACCCCGCCGATCAGGTCGCGAGGAGTCGACTCCACCGGCTCAGCCTCCCGCGCCCAGATCAGAAAGGCGAGGCCGGCCGCTGCCATGAGGATCGCGCCGATGACGAACGGAGCGCCGAACCCGAGGCGATCGCGCGCCATCCCCCCCAGCGGCGGACCGAGCACGGCTGCGACCGCGATGATCGCTCCGCTGACCCCCATGGTCCGCGCGCGACGATCGACCGCCGCGTTATCCCCGATGAGCGCGAATGCACCAGGCGTCAGCACCGCGGTGGCCACACCGTGCAGCGCCCGGACGCCGAGCAGATGCTCCGGTGTTGCCGCGAGCGCGTACCCGAAGAGAGAAGC